>ERZ802830.1435-NODE-1435-length-22765-cov-34.5073_pt1 | contig 22765 bp, 22 predicted proteins | sample MGYA00345654_ERZ802830 | MGnify/ENA primary metagenome ERZ802830 (study PRJEB30503, sample SAMEA104212375) | marine metagenome | biome: Westerlies Biome; feature: [SRF] surface water layer (ENVO:00010504) within the epipelagic zone...; material: water...
GCATCTGTACCGGTTCGGCAAAGGCAGGCGCTGCCGCAAAACTGGTCGCGATCACCACTGTAAAAGCGCCCATAATTCTGCTGAGTCTGAACATTTATTTACTCTTCCTTTATTCGCTTATCTGGTCTCACTGACACAATAATAGCCCCAATGGGGCGTGTCTTCACATTATGTCATCGGTTTATGGCATCAATATGAAACCGATACCAAACCCGCATGCGGCTACACAGACTGTTTTAGGTTACCTCGCGCCGTGATGCAAAGACTTTCCAAAAGCTGCCAACCGAATACATAAGGGTCAAAAACGTAACTATCGAAACACCATCGCCGCACCATAGCTATGGTTTACCGGTTTTTGATAGCAAGGTTTTTACCTGCGGCAAAATCTTTGTCGCAATATGCGCCACCCCTTGTTCGTTTGGATGCATTCCATCAGGCTGATTCATCGCTGGCTGCAGGGCCACACCATCCAGAAAAAAGGGATAGAATAAAATCTTGTGACGCTCAGCCAGACGGTCATAGATAGCGTCAAATTCATTTGCATAATCTGCACCCAGATTGCGCGGTGCCTGCATTCCGGCAAGAAGCACCTCGACATTATTTGCCGCAAGCTTTTCGATGATGCCATCAAGATTGCGATAGCTTGCCGCAGGCTCAAGCCCGCGAAGCAAATCATTTCCCCCGAGAACAATAATCGCAGCATCGGGTTTGGCGGCAAGCGACCAATCAAGACGCGCCAGACCGCCAGCAGTGGTATCACCCGAAACCCCTGCATTGACGATCTCGACAGCAACGCCGTCTTTTTTTAACAATCGACCTAGAACATCGGGAAAGGCTTCTTCCTGCGGCAAACCGTGACCGGCGACAAGCGAGTCACCAAGAACCATCAAAACTGGCTGACCGGAGGCCATGATTGACGATACCGGCATCAGTGCCATCATGCCGGCCAATGCCATCGGTTTGACAAAACGGCGACAGCGGCCAGACAGCCCCAAAAGGCGGCAGAAAAATTCAGCTATCATCATCGCGTTTCCCTTGATCTCGGCTCTATGCCAACCCATATCATAAACAGGGCCGCAACACCTACGGCATGGTCACGCCGCTTTTTGGTCACAAACCTTATCTGCATGTAGGAGATGCAAGCCAGTTTTTCCAGAGCGGGTAGATTATCAACGACCCACCACCCCATATTGCGGGCATCACGATCAAAGATTGGGCTAGTTTCATGGCATCATCATCCAAAGCTGCAAATGATCCAGCCGTAATTGATCTTGACGCTGCACATCTAACCCTTGGCACGGCGGCGGCAAAAGTCAAAATTCTAAAAGGCATCAATTTGCAAATTGGCGCCGGTGAAACCGTTGGAGTTTTGGGACCAAGCGGCGCTGGCAAGACCAGCCTGTTAATGGTGATAGCCGGTCTTGAAACCCTAACCAAGGGACGCATCTCATTATCCGGGACCGATATCACCAATATGCAAGAAGATCCGCTTGCCGCTTTGCGCCGCGACATGGTTGGCATTGTGTTTCAGGCGTTTAGGTTGATCCCGTCACTAACCGCCTTGCAAAATGTGTCAATCCCGCTTGAACTGGCTGGCTGCACCGATGCTGAAACAAGTGCCGCGGCGGCGCTTCATTCGGTTGGATTGGGACACCGCTTGACGCATCTTCCCGATCAAATGTCTGGCGGCGAACAACAGCGCGTTGCGATTGCCCGCGCTATTGCCCCCAAGCCCCGCATTCTTTTGGCTGATGAGCCAACCGGAAATCTTGACAGTGCCACTGGCGAAAAAGTCGTCGATATTCTGTTCAAAAGCGCGCAAGAGGCTGGCGCCGCGCTGGTGCTTGTCACTCATGATGCATCGCTTGCCGCACGCTGTTCGCGCGTTCTTGAAATCGAAGATGGCTTGATTGCCGGAGACACCAAACAGTGACCAAGACCATTAAAAATCCCCGCCAAAATTACGGCGATGATCCAGATCACCGCGAAGACATGAGTCCTATTACCGCAAGCCAAGACGGATGGGGCTTTGCCTGGCAGCTCGCCAAGCGCGAAATGCGCGGCAGCCTTGGCCGGTTTCGGGTCTTTTTAGGTGCCTTGCTTCTTGGCGTTGCCGCGATTGGCACCGTTGGTTCGGTTGCTGAATCAATGCGAAGCGGGATTAGTGATAATGCGCGTATTCTGCTTGGTGGCGATATTGAAATCAGCAGTCTTCATACCGCGCCAAACCCCGATATTATCGAGGCCGCCAGCCGTTTTGGCACAGTGTCAAAAGTGGTTCAAATGCGCGCGATGCTGCAAGCAAGTGATCGGCGAAAGTTGGTTGAACTAAAAGCGGTAGACAGCAAATGGCCACTTGTCGGCACTGCCGCAACAGCGCCTTCGATGCCACTTGCTGATGCGCTTGATCAGGCAGGGATTGTCGCCGATGACGCTTTGCTTCGCAGTCTTGGTTTGAAACCGGGTGATCGCGCCCGTCTTGGCGATCTTGATGTTGAGGTACGCGCAGCGCTGACCAGCGAGCCTGACCGGTCAATCAGCTTTGTTAGTTTTGGCCCGCGCGTGCTCATCTCGGATGTAACTTTGGCCGCCACCGGCCTTCAGCAACCGGGGTCATTTATCACCTATCGATATCGGCTTTTGCTTAATAACCCCCAAGACCGCGATATGGCGATGGCCACATTAACCCAGCTTACCGCGCCAACCCATGCAAGAGTGCGCGAAGTTGCCAGCGCCGCCCCCGGATTTGACCGTTTTGTCAATCAGGCGGAAATTTTTCTGGTGCTTGTTGGCCTGACCGCGCTTCTTATTGGCGGGCTTGGGGTTGCTGGTGCTGTGCGCGCATGGCTGGCAAGCCGGATGCCGGTTATTGCCACGCTAAAATGTCTTGGCGCACCATCAATTTTGATTTTCCGAATTTATCTTTTGCAGATATTTGTGGTCGCCACTTGCGGGGTTGCAGCAGGATTGATCGTTGCGGCGATTGCACCGCTATTTGCCATTCACATCCTGTCTGGCTATGTCACTGTTCCGCTTGAAATGAGAATCTATCCAGTGCCATTGATCATTGCTGCCGGTTTCGGACTTGGCACCGCTTTTCTGTTTGCGGTATGGCCGCTGGCCAAAGCCGAAGAAGTGCGCGCTGGCGATCTGTTTCGCAGCTTGATCGAAATGCCCGATGGATGGCCCAAACCACGCTATCTTGTTATGATGATCATAGCCGCCATTGGCCTGACATGGCTGGCCTATCTTGCAACGCATAATCTTGGCATTACCGCCAGCTTTATTGGCGGCTCGCTAGCTTCGTTATTGCTATTATCGGTTCTTGGCAATCTTCTGGTGCGCCTATTGCGCCTTGCGCCCTTGCCGCGTTTCGTTCCTGCCCGTTTGGCGCTATCCAATATTACCCGCCCCGGTTCACCCGTGCGCTCGGTCATCATTGCCTTTGGCCTTGGGCTTTCGGTTTTGGTGACGGTATCGGTAAGTGAGTCCAATCTTGGCCGCCAAATCAATGATCGGGTTGCCGAAGATGCGCCTGCTTGGTTCTTTATTGATATTCAGCCCCGCCAGATTGACGCCTTTGAAAAGCTTGCCAAATCGATTGATGGCATTTCACAAATCACCAAAACCCCAATGCTTCGTGGTCGCGTTTCCAAGATCAATGACATTCCGACAGCGGAAATTACCCCACCTGAAGGGTCGGCATGGATTCTTCGCGGTGACCGCGCTTTGACATGGTCAGCATCACCACCAAAAGGAAGCGAGATTGTTACCGGAGATTGGTGGTCAAGCGATTATAGCGGCCCACCACTTGTGTCAATGTCCGAAGACGCTGCTGGTGATTTCGGCCTAACAATTGGCGACACGGTTAGCATTAATGTTCTTGGGCGCGAAATTACCGCAACAATCGCCAATCTTCGTAAAGTGGACTGGCAAAGCTTCCAGATCAATTTTGTTTTTGTGCTGAATCCCGGCGTTCTTGATGCCGCCCCGCATAGCTGGATTGCAACCACCCATGCCGATAGTGACGCCGACGCCGATGCGGTTGAGCGCGCCGTTACCAGCAACTTTTCGAACATCTCGGCGGTCTCGGTAAAAGAGGCCGTGGCAACCGCGCAGCGCGTCATTGGCCTTCTTGGCGGTGCGGTGCGGTTAACCGCCCTTGTCACTCTGGTCGCAGGCATTGCCGTTCTTGCCGGAACCGTTGCCAGTAGCGAGTCGCAACGACTTGCTGACTCCGTTATTTTAAAAGTACTTGGTGCAACTCGTCTGTCGATTGGCCTTGCCTGGTTTCTTGAATATGCGTTTTTAGGATTGCTTACTGCCATTGCCGCGGCGTTTATTGGCAGTCTTGCAAGCTGGGCTTTGGTTCAAGGATTTTTAGGCGCGGAATTTATTCTTGATGGCTGGCTGGTTTTTAGCACCACCCTTGCCGGTGCCGTGGCAACAGCAATTTTGGGACTGGCTGGCGCAATGAAAACCCTTGGCCGCAAACCGGCGCCCCTGCTTCGCGAACTTTAAACTAGCTCAAAAAAAGCCGCGCGCAAAAATGCATCAACGGTAAAAACGTCATTGCGAGGCCGCCAGTGATCGGATATAGCAATCTCCTATGAGCAAGCAAGATATCAAAAAAGTCGTCCTCGCCTATTCAGGTGGCCTTGATACTTCGGTGATCCTGCGCTGGTTGCAAGACCATTACCGCGCTGAGGTGGTTACCTTTACGGCCGATATCGGTCAGGGCGAAGACATCGAGCCAGCACGCGCCAAAGCCGAGATGATGGGAATCAAGCAAATCTATATTGAAGATTTGCGTGAAGAATTTGTGCGCGATTATGTTTTCCCCATGTTTCGGGCAAACCCACTTTATGAGGGCGCCTATCTTCTTGGCACGTCAATCGCGCGGCCTTTAATTGCCAAACGGCAAATTGAAATCGCCCGTGATGTTGGCGCTGAGGCGGTCTCACATGGCGCCACTGGCAAAGGCAATGATCAGGTTCGGTTTGAATTGGCCTATTATGCCCAGCAGCCCGATATCAAGGTCATTGCACCTTGGCGTGAATGGGACTTGAGCAGCCGGACGAAACTGATTGCCTATGCCGAAGCCAACCAGATCCCAATTCCAAAAGACAAACGCGGCGAAGCCCCGTTCAGTGTTGATGCAAATCTTCTGCATATTTCGGCCGAAGGCAAAGTGCTTGAAGACCCATGGGTTGCTCCGGAAGAATATGTGTTTTCACGAAGCGTATCGCCAGAAGATGCGCCCGACAAACCAACCGAAATCGAAATCACTTTCAAATCGGGTGATCCAGTGGCAATTGATGGCAAAGCGCTGTCACCTGCCAATTTGCTAGCCGCGCTCAACAAGCTTGGCGGCGACAATGGTATTGGCCGTCTTGATCTTGTTGAAAACCGGTTTGTTGGCATGAAGTCACGCGGTGTTTACGAAACACCTGGCGGCACTGTTTTGCTGACAGCACGCCGCGCCATGGAATCAATCACGCTTGATCGCGGTGCCATGCATACCAAAGATGAATTGATGCCGCGCTATGCCGAGCTGGTTTATAATGGTTTCTGGTTCTCACCTGAACGCGAAATGCTGCAAGCGGCGATTGATAGCTGCCGTGATGCCGTCAATGGTGTTGTGCGGTTAAAGCTTTATAAAGGCAATGTGGTCATCACTGGCCGAAAGTCACCAAATTCACTTTATAATGCCGATCTGGTGACCTTTGAAGATGGCGCGGTTGATTATGATCATAGTGACGCACATGGCTTTATCCGGCTGAATGCGCTTCGCCTTCGCGTTAAGAAGATGGTTCAAGACGACTAGGGTTTTACGGACGGCAAATATCGCCAACCGTGCCATCACGATTGACCTGTTTCAGATAAATCTTGCCCGTTGGTACCAACGAATAGCCTGATGATTTCAGGCCTGAATCGCATGGCACGCCCCTGACAATTTTATAGACTGGATTGTGATTACTGTTGGCGCGGAATTCCTGCACTGAATCGGTTTGATGAACCCCAAATGCAACTAATGTAACGAGTGCTAAAACCATTTTGATGCCTCCTTGTCTCAATGCTGTTTTGATTGGCGTACGGCTTTAATCAAAGCCTTGCTAACATGGTATTTATGACGCTGAATTAAGGCCTATTTTTGCCTAAAATCTGGCGATTCAAAGAGCCATAAAAAAACCGCCACCTAAAATAAGGTGGCGGTTTTCATAATTGACAGGAGGCCAAGGGCAAGTCTCTAAACGGATAGCACCTTTCGCAGTACGGTCTTATTTATTGACTAGAGTTGCGCTGCGACATAATCCCAATCGACAAGATTTTCAAGGAAATTAGACAAATAGTCAGGGCGCTTGTTGCGGAAATCAATATAGTAGGAATGTTCCCAAACGTCACAACCAAGAAGCGCTGTCTGGCCAAAACAAAGCGGGTTTACCCCATTTTCGGTTTTGGTCACGGCAAGTCCACCATCGCTGCTTTTCACAAGCCAGCACCAGCCAGACCCAAACTGGCCTGCACCCGCCGCCTTGAACGCATCCTTAAAGGCGTCAACCGAACCGAATGATTCGGTAAGCGCTTTTTCCAGCTCGGTTGGCATCGCATTGCCTTTTGGCCCCATCATTTCCCAGAATTTCATATGATTCCAATGCTGCGAGGCATTATTGAAAATGCCATTTTGCGCAACGGATTTCGAATCATAGGTGCCGGTGATGATATCTTCGAGTGACTTGCCTTCCCATTCGGTGCCAGCAATCAGATTATTGCCATTAACCACATAGGCGTTGTGATGCAAATCATGATGATATTCAAGGGTTTCAGCACTCATGCCAAAATTTGCCAACGCATCATGCGCATAAGGTAGGTCAGGTAGTACAAATGCCATTTCGGCCTCCACAATTATCTTTGCTGATTGATATGTCTCTAAACAGATATAGTTACGATTTTTCAAATGCCAACAAAATAAAACTGACAGTTGTTATCAGCATGCTAAATTGGCATCACAAGAACGGTAGATATTGACCGTTATACCACATTTGCAAAGGATTACAGCATGGCTGGCCAAAATGCCTATATTGCCCCTTTTTTAGAGCATCACCCCGAAATTAATGGCAGCGCCTATATCGCCCAGACCGCCGCTGTCGTTGGCGCGGTTCGCATTGGCAAAAATAGCACCATCTGGCATCAGGTGACGCTGCGCGGTGATAATCATTTCATCACCATTGGCGAGGGAACGAATATTCAGGATAATAGCTGTGTCCATATTAACAGCCGCGACTATCCAACGATCATTGGCAATCATGTCAATATCGGCCATTGCGCGCTGGTTCATGCATGTCATTTACATGATCACGCCTTTGTTGGCATGGGTTCAATTGTCATGGATGGTGCGGTGATTGAATCTGACGGTATGCTTGCCGCAGGGGCAATGCTGACACCACGCAAACGAATCCCGTCAGGCGAATTATGGGCTGGACGTCCAGCTCGCAAAATGCGTGATCTAACCGCCGATGAAATTGCCGATAACCGCCGCATTGCCCGCCATTATGTCGAGGTTGGGCGGGCGCATCGGCTTGGTGCGGCTGGCGGCCCTTTCATTGACATGCATAGCCACCCCTTGCCGCCGCGCGATTAACTCGACAAAGCAAACAGGTTAGCCGATTGAAAGGCAGTCGCAATTAATGCTAATCAGACTTTCTGAAATCACTGGCCAGCCCGCGTCTGGCAAATCCATAATCAATTTATATTCTACTAGCGGCATTGGAGGCCGGGGCAATCGTGGCCTTTTTTGATTCATCACCAATTCAGACTAGATTGCCGCCCGGCTAGATTGGCACCAGACTAGAATTGGCGTAATCGGCGAATCAGGCTTGAAGTATCATTCCGGCCAAATCCATCGGCGCTTAGCTCGGCATAATAGCCAGCAACAATTTCCGTCACGGGCAAATCAGCGCCATTACGTTTGGCTTCTTCCAGACAAATCCGCAAATCCTTGCGCATCCAATCAATGGCAAAGCCGAAATCAAATTCGCCTTTGACCATGGTTTCACCGCGATTAACCATTTGCCATGATTGCGCCGCGCCACCAGAAATGGCCTCAAGCAGCTTGTCGGTATCAAGACCAGCATCCATCGCAAAGCTCAACCCTTCAGACAAGGCCTGAACAAGACCGGCAATACAGATCTGGTTTACCATCTTGGCCTGTTGACCCTTGCCAGCGCCACCCATATGAACAACCCGCGCCCCGTAGCATTCAATCAAAGGCAAAGCCGCGGCAAAAACAGCGTCATCACCCCCAACCATAACAGTCAATTTGCCATTTTCCGCGCCTGCCTGACCACCTGATACCGGCGCATCAAGCGTGTGAACACCCATTGCCTTGGCATCATCATAAACCTGACGCGCGACATCGGCCGAAACGGTGCTATTATCAATAAAGACCGAGCCGCTTTTCATTGCCGGAATGGCGCCATCATCACCAAGCGCAACCGACAAAACATCAGGGTCATCGCCAACACAGCAAAACACAAAATCAGCATCCGCCGCCGCCGCCGCCGGTGTTAACGCAGCCGCGCCACCATGCTGGGCAGCCCATGCTTCGGATTTGGCCGCTGTTCGGTTATAGACAGTTAACTCATGACCAGCGGCGGCGATATGGCCAGCCATCGGATAGCCCATTACGCCCATACCTAAAAATGCTACTTTCGACATTGAATATTCCTTTTCCATTTGCCAGCCAAAACCGAAATGACATTGCTGTCACCGTAATTTGCCATAGCCATTTCTGTCAGCACGATTATACTGGAACCTGTTCGGCGGCGTGACATTAAGTGGCCGCCGACATAACAATCAAAGACCACTTGGGACGATAGGGATAATCTTAGCGCATGACCGTATTATCAAGCCAGCAGGAAATCGACATTCTGATTACCGAGGCCGAAATTGCCGCTCGAACAAATAATCTAGCCCGCCAAATCACCGATCATTACAAAGGCACTGAACAACTTGTTGTAGTCGGGCTATTACGCGGTTCTTTTGTTTTTATTGCCGATCTTGTGCGTCGCCTTGCGCTTCCGGTTGAAGTTGATTTCATGACCGTATCTTCTTATGGCAATGACACGGTTTCATCTCGTCAGGTGCGCATCATTCAAGATCTTGAAACAGCCATTAAAAATCGTGATGTGTTGATTGTCGAAGATATCGTTGATACCGGCCATACATTATCGCAAGTGCAAAAAATTCTGTTAACACGATCACCAAAAAGCCTGTCGATTTGCACCTTGCTGAATAAGCCTTCGCGTCGCGAAGTTGATGTCGATGTTGATTGGGTTGGATTTGATATACCTGATGCCTTTGTGATCGGCTATGGCATTGACTTTGCTCAGCAGGGGCGCAACCTGCCGCATATTGGTGTTGTCAAAGAGGCAAAATAGCCAGCCAGCTTTCCAGCCCCGTAATCAATTAATTGATCAGTCAAGAAAAGCCGCCTCATAACGATAGGTGGATAAAGGCACCGCACCCGAATCGGTGATAAGCACCTGTTCTTCAAGCTTGACCCCATCATGCCCACCAACCGCGCCAATATAGGCCTCGACACAAAGTGTCATCCCAACCTCAAAACAACCGCCATAGCCATGCGCCTCGACATCTTCTGGATAGCGAACCGACGGATATTCATCGCATAGCCCAACACCATGCGCCAATACGCCATAGCGAAGCGGGCGGAACATCTCGGGCAAGCGATGCGAAACCCGCGTCATATCGGAAAAACTCATGCCGGCTTCGATCAGCCCGATATTGGTCATCACATGATCATAGGCGGTTTGATAGAGATGTTTTTGTCGGTCATTTGGCGCGACATCACCAATGATCCATGTTCGTGAAATATCACAGCAATAACCATAAGCACCGACAAGATCAGTATCAAAGGCCATCAGATCCCCAGCCTGCATAAGCCGCGGGCCACATTCCTGAAACCACGGATTTGTTCGCGGGCCAGAGGCTAGAATCCGTGTTTCGATCCATTCACCACCGCGTTTGATATTGCCAGCATGCAAGCCCGCCCATAATTCATTTTCGCTTAGCCCCGGCCGCATGATCGCTCGCATTTCATCAATGGAAGCCTCACAAGCATGAATGGCACAGCGCATGGCATTTAATTCGTTGTCATTCTTGATTGATCTCGCATGTTCGGTCAAATTCTGACCCTCAAGAACGATGACACCAAGACCGCATAGCGCGGCATAGCCAACATGTTCGATTCGGTCGACGGCCAGCCGTTTATTGGCACCAGCATGCTTTGCCATGATATCGATAATCTGATTGGCAAAATCCTTGGCCGCCGCAGCCGTTTGATCACCCGTTTCAAAATAGAAAAAACTGGCACCGCTCCGCAATTCGCCAATCAGCGGCAAATGCGCTGACAAATGTTCGCAATTGTGAAAATCCCAAAGGATCATTTTGCCTTCGGGCGGCACAAAAACGGCGCGTGCCGGATTATGCGCAATCCAAAGCTGCATATTGGTGCAATCGGTTGCATACCGGATATTCAGCGGATCAAATAACAGCAATCCAGCACAATCATGTTTCCGAATCTGTTCTTGCAATCGTGACAGACGGTAGGCGCGTAACGCCGGAATATCGGGCGGGGTGATGCCAGCCGATTGCCATTCAGCAAAAGCCATAGCGGTTGGGCCAATTTCAACACGATCGTTATCGTCAGGCGTCAAATCAGCCTTTAGATGCGCCCGCCGGTTCGGATCAATCTTTCGGTTCGAGCCAATGATGGTTTGATCCATCGCCGCCTCCATGCAGATATTGCCGATAATGTTTGTCAGCTAAACCGCAAAAAAACTTTTTGGCAATCACTTTCTGATCATCAAATGCCGGCCATTATTAACGCCACATCATCAGGCCAATCTAGGCATTCACATCGACAACCAATCGACCCTGCACTTTACCAGCCAGAATATCAGCCCCAGCCGACGGCACGTCGCCAAGCCCAATCACCGTCATCGCAGCCAATAATTGCGGCTTTGGCAAATCGCTTGCCAGCCGGTTCCACGCAGACAACCGACGTTCATAGGATGCCATCACCGAATCAATCCCCAAAAGCGATACGCCGCGAATGATAAAGGGAATCACCGTTGTTGGCAGATCAGCCCCGCCAGCAAGCCCGACGGTTGCCACCGCACCACCATATTTCATTTGCGCCAAAGCCCGCGCTAATATGGTGCTGCCAACCGAGTCAATACATCCAGCCCAGCTTTCTGATTCTAGCGGTCGCCCGCCACCCTCCAGCATTTCGGCCCGCGCCAAAATATCATTTGCACCTAGCCCCCGCAAATAATCGGCCGTTTCAGGCCGGCCCGTTACCGCAGTAACGCTGTAGCCTCGGGCAGCCAACAGCGCTGTTGCCACCGACCCAACACCGCCTGCCGCACCAGTCACCAAAACCGGGCCCATATCAGGCGTGACCCCGGCATCTTCAAGCGCCAAAACCGACAACATGGCGGTCATGCCAGCGGTACCAATCGCCATTGCCTGCTGGCAATCAAGCCCATCGGCCAGCGGCACCAGCCAATCGGCACGCACCTTGGCAAATTGAGCGTAGCCGCCCCACCAGATTTCGCCAACACGCCATCCAGTTAACGCCACGAGATCGCCTTGCTGGTAACGTTTGTCCGAACTGCTTACCACCTCGCCAGCAAAATCAATGCCCGGAATATGCGGATAGTTTCGCACCAAGCCGCCCTTACCCGACAGACACAGCCCATCCTTGTAATTGACAGTTGAATATTTGACCGCAACCAGCACTTCGCCATCTGCAGGCAAATCACCATGCTGCAATTCGGTCATTTCATGGCGAATAGTTTTATCTTCATCACGATGCACCATAAGGGCTTTAAAACTAGACATGGCGTGGCTCCTTGATTGCAATTGTCTTACCTCAATAGCATTTTTTGCCAAAGCCAGACAGCCCAAATCCAAACCCCAAATCATCACAAGCAACCAATCCCAATTGGCCGGTCAATAAGGCCAATCAAAACGGTGTCGATGAAGCCAATGCCATGGCAGAAATCAAGGTAATGCCAGGGCAGGGCAGACAACAAAACATCAGTAAAAGAGGCTTGGCAACAACAAAGCAATCGCTAATACTGGCGTTTGAACCGCCCGAACAGGACGACCGAAACCATGATGGAAATGACCGCTGCGGAAGCTTGGGCCTATTTAGCTGCCAATCCAAATGCCCAGCTTGTCGATGTACGAACCAAAGCTGAATGGCATTTTGTTGGGATTGCCAATTTGGATGCGCTTGACCGGCAGCCAGTGCTAATCGAATGGGTTGGAATGGACGGCACGCCAAATGCCAATTTCACCCGCGCGCTTGGTTCAGCGGTTTCATCCGACACAAGCCTATTGATGCTATGCCGATCTGGTGTCCGATCATTGGCTGCTGGCAATGCGGCTTTGGAGGCTGGCTATCAGACCGTCATTAATATTAGTGACGGCTTTGAAGGCGATCTTGATGCCGGTCAGCAACGCGGCCATTTAAATGGCTGGCGCAATGCTGGCCTTGCTTGGCGGCAAAGTTAAACCCACCCCAAAACACCCCACCAAATCATCAAAGCGTGAACAAAAACCAGCAAAGCTTAAAATGCTATTTTCTTGATTTTCTCTCAATTAAGATTTGATGCAAAATCATAAGCCGGCTTGGGCGGCCTGAAATGTCATTGCTTGGCAAGCGCATGATGACGCTATAGTCTTAAATGATGAGGGATCAGCAAACTAAAGTGACCAGATCTAAGCCGATTGGGTCAAAGATCATCATGTTTCTGGCAGCATCTATGCTTGCGCTTGCTCATGCACCCGCAAATGCCGATCAAAATGATCCAAAACTGGACAAGCTATTTGCAGCATTACAAACAAGCCTGTCAAATGCAAGCGCTGCCAGCCTTGAACACGAAATCTGGACTATCTGGACGCGCTATCCAGATGATCAGGCAATCAACCGCCAAATGGATAGGGCTATCAAAATGATGAATGCTGGCCGGCTTGATGATGCCGAAGCCATGTTCAGCGCCATCATTTCGCGCGAGCCTGCCTTTGCCGAAGCATGGAACAAACGCGCCACAGTTCGGTTTTTTCGCGGTGATGATGCCGGGTCAGCAAATGATATCCTGCAAGTGATCAAATTAGAGCCGCGCCATTTTGGTGCGCTGTCGGGGCTTGGCATGATCAAGGTTCGGGCCGGCGATTTTCAAGGCGCCTTGCAGGCCTATCGCGCCGCCCAGCGCATCAACCCGTTTTTGCCGAATATCGAAGTGATCATTGACAGGCTTGGGCAAAGATTAAAAGGCCGCGCCCTCTAGCAAGATGCCTTTTAGCAGGGCGATTTCATTTGGCTAGTGATACGCGTCCAATTGTTTGTTAGCATGATCTATGTGGTGCCATATCAGACTCCAAAAAAACAATGTAAAAAGATATGGTATTAACGTGGCGTTCAATGCATTAACGCCGAGCAAGGATTTAAGGCGGAGCAGAAAAAATGACACATAATGACAGCATCCTGAACCATTGCCCGCATTGTGACAGCCTTTGCCTTTTGTCACAAAGCGAGGTTGATAAAGCGCAGGCAGCCAACAAAGCTGTTGCCATTACCTGTCATCAATGTAACGGGCAATTCGGTCTTGATCATAATTGCCCCACCGACACAAAACGTGCCCGACCAGCCGAGATGAAGATTATCGATTGCCCATCATGCAAAATGGCAATCACCGTTCCGACACATCTTTCCGGCGATGTGAAAATTGATCTATTTTGCCCCTTATGCGACAGCGAAATCCAGCAGGCTGATCCAGACAATCAGGCTGCAACAACCCCAACTGCACCGGCAGAAACGCCAAGTCCTGTTGCCGAGATCAGCAATAATAATGCCAGCAAGCCAGACCGCGACACCAGCGTAAACCGGATGCCGCTTTATTTGCTGATTCTGGTCTGTCTTGGGGTTTATCTTTATTGGGCACGCGAAACCGGCCAGTTACCCATTGATCAATGGCTTATGATTTTGGGATAATCTCATAGCCCGGCTCTTCAGGCTCATCATCGGTCATTTCTGCCGGAAATCCAGCTGCCAGAATTTGGGTATTGCAGGCTTCTTCCAGCCTTTTAATGATATTGGGCGACCATTCACGCGGGCCAAAACGTGCCTGACCATCTTCGAAAATCTTGATCAAAAGTGGCGAGACTTCAAGCGGCACATTATGCTGTTCGGCAATCGATTGAAAAAGACCAATATCCTTTAGCACCAAATCCATGGTGAAATTTATATCGCGGCTGCCATTCAAAATGACCTGACTTTCGGTTTCATGAACAAAGGAATTGCCCGATGAAATGCGGATCGCCTCATAGGTTGTGTTCAAATCCATTCCGGCCATTTTTGACGTCACAAGCGCCTCGCTAAGCGTGATCAGATTCGCCGTCGCAAGATAATTGGTCATCACTTTCAACACAGATGCCGTGCCAAGTGGGCCGGTATGCAGAACGCGGCGGCCAAGGATCGTCAAAACCGGCAACAGCCGCTCGAAAACCAGCCGGTCGCATCCAGCAAAAATAGCAATATTACCGGTCGCTGCACGGTGGCAACCACCCGATACAGGACAATCAACCGGGCTGGCACCTTCGGCTTCGACAAGCGCGCCAAGACGTGCAACTTCAGCAGCGTCGGTTGTGCTCATTTCCGCCCAGATTTTGCCAGCGCTTAGGCCTGCAAGAACACCGTCATCGGCTTCCATGACCGCGGCGCTTGCCGCGGGTGATGGCAAACAAGTAATGATGATTTCACAAGCTTCGGCCATTGCTTTCGGGCTATCAGCCCATTTTGCACCAGCCTCCAGAAACGGTGCCGCAAGATCGCGATCGAGGTCGCGAACCATGACGTCACATTTGTTACGAAGCAAACTGCCAGCCAGCTTGCCGCCAACATTGCCTAGCCCAATAAATCCAACTGAATGCATTTCCATCTCCCCCATGGCTTTGCTCAGGGTAACCAAAATGGCAACCAGCTGGTTGCTGGAAACAACCTAAAGACAGAGTAAATTTAAATGCAACCTAATTTCGTCTAAAGCGTCACCACCCGCATTGAATTTGTTGTGCCAACAATGCCAAATGGCATTCCGGCAACAACAACAACCTGCTGGCCAGTGCTGGCCATGCCACGGCTTCGAATTTCGGCAATGGCTTCGGTAATCGCTGATTCGAAATCTTCACTATAGGCGCTGGCACCAGTATGAGTTCCCCATAGCAAACATAATTTCCGCTGAACATCCAGATGCGGAGTCATTACCAGAAACGGAATTCCAGGTCGTTCACGCGCAATCCGAACCGCGGTATTGCCCGAACTTGAAAACGCAACCATCGCCTTGGCTTCAACCGTTTCGGCAAGGGCAACACTGGTTTTTGCAACCGCGTGATAGACGCTATGTTCAACTGGCAATTCGCCCGGCCCTGATGCTAGATCTGATTTGATATGCGCCTCGGCAGAGCTGACAATCCGCGCCATGAATTCTACTGACTCTACGGGATAGTGGCCTGCTGCTGTTTCGGCAGACAGCATCACCGCATCGGCACCATCAAATACCGCACCGGCAACATCTGATGCTTCGGCGCGCGTTGGTGCAGGTGCCTCGATCATTGATTCAAGCATCTGCGTTGCAACCACTACCGGCTTGCCAACCATGCGGCATTTAGAAATGATGGTTTTTTGCCAGCCCGGCACCTGCTCGGGCGGTAATTCAACACCTAGATCGCCCCGTGCCACCATCACACCATCCGATGCGGCAATGATATCATTAAGGTCATTCAGCGCCGCTGGCTTTTCGATTTTCGACATCAATGCCGCCTGCTTGCCAACAATGGTTCGCGCTGCAATCACATCACTGGCGCGTTGCACAAATGACAAGGCGACCCAATCAATCCCTTTTTCCAGCGCATAGGCAAGATCGGCCAAATCTTTTTCGGTTAGCGGTGTTGTATCAAGAATTATATCAGGAAGATTAACCCCTTTACGGCTTTTCAACGGACCGCCAACAACAACTTCAGCGTCAAAGCTTTGCGTATCAACCGACACCACTTTGAAAACCAGCTTGCCGTCATCCATCAATAATCTGGCACCCGGGTACATTGCCTTAAAAATTTCTGCATGTGGCAGGCCAACAATGCTGGCATTGCCCATATCGGTGTTCAGATCAAACCTAACGCGATCACCATTTTTGACGATTGTTTCATCAGCAACTTTGCCAACGCGGAATTTCGGCCCTTGCAAATCGGCAAGAATACAGCATGGCGTGCCGGTTTTGGCTTCAAGCGCCCGAATGGCATCAATGCGCGCACCCTGTTCTTCGCGTGTGCCATGCGAAAAATTCAACCGGAAGACATTCACGCCAGCGGTCATTAATTTGCCAAGCATGTCAGGGCTTGATGACACATCGCCGAGGGTAGCAACAATTTTTGTGGCCCGCTGCGGGTGGGAAATTTCAACACTCATTGAACTGTATATCTTTCTTGTAGATTCGGTTTGAAGGCTGATTTGGGTTCGACCCATGCCATCGACAGCTTAGAAATGGGGATAACAAGCCAACTAACGGCGTTGCCCTGATTCTACGGCTGAAACCGGTGAAAGCAAAGCGGCTTCTTCGATTTCACAAAAATTTTACAAAAGCCCAAAAGATGGGGGTGAGAGATGGGGCGCATCATAAACCGCTGAAAACCATCAGCGTAAAACAGCCCTTGTTGATCGGCTCGGTCGAGTGGCTTGCAAAATCTAGCAGCTTGAGAAAGTGGCAATTTATCGTCATAATAATGTCTTGGCAAAGCCCTTTGGCGAAATCCTTTGGGTCTGTTTCTTTTTTTTAGCCGGTCATTCGATCAGGCCAATTCACAACAGAAAGCAAGATGATGATCAAAGGTCTTATTGCCCCTCTTCTTACCCCGTTTGACGACAATCTAAATCTTGACCAGTCGCTGTATAACGATCTTGCCAAACATCTTCTTGCCACTGGCGTTAGCGGGCTTGCCCCTTTTGGGACAACTGGCGAGGCACTGTCGGTTAGTCATAGCGAGCGCAAAGCCGCGCTTGAAGGTTTGGTCAAGGCAGGTATTGATCCAGCAGTGATGATCCCCGGAACCGGCCTTTGCAACCTTCCCGACACGATTGATCTTTGCCAGCATGCTGTCGGGCTTGGCTGTGCTGGTGTTATGGTTTTGCCGCCTTTCTATTTTAAAGGCATGAGTGATGCTGGCCTGTATGATTATTACACCCAGCTTATTGCCGGTGTGAATGATCAAAGACTGAAAATCTATCTTTATCATATTCCGCAAGTATCGGGTGTCGGACTGTCGATTGATCTTGTGAAAAAGCTGCATGCTGATTTCCCCGAAGCGATTGTCGGCATCAAAGACAGTTCGGGCGTCTGGGACAATACCAAGGCTCTTCTTGAGATTGACGGATTGATTGTCTATCCGGGTGCTGAATTGCCAATAATCGAAGCCATCCGGCTTGGCGCGCCCGGTTGCATTTCAGCAACCGCAAATTTGAACGGAACAGATATTGCCGAAGTGATTGACCTATGTCTCGCTGACAATTGGAAATTGGCCGAAACCAAACATAAAAAGGTCTGTGCGGTGCGATTGATGTTCCAAGATTATGCGCCAATCCCCGCACAAAAGGCGCTTCTTGCCCGATCAACTGGCCATCGCGCATGGGGCAATCTTCGCGCGCCAATGCGGCCGATGGATAAGGACAAGCTTGATGCGCTTGCCAATGGGCTTGCCAGTGAATTTGGCATGCATTTCTAGCCTTGGTCACATTAATCTGTAGTGCGGTTTAAAAGCGGAGTCTTGATGAAAATCTTTGCGTCATTGTTCGTTGTTGGGCTTGCCATTGCCGGAATATTTGCCCTGTTATGGTTTTTCATGCCAAGCTTCAGCACCCAGTTTGAGCCGCCAAAAATCATTCAAGTCAAAGCCTATCTCGATAATCGCTGTACGGTCACAAATGACGCTTTTGTTGCCGAAGCCCCCGAACAGGGACGAACAGCGAAATTTCGCGATGGAGTTGCCATCATGCGGCTTCCCGAAAATGCCAAAATCAGGCTTGCCGTTTCACGCGCCTTTCCAGCCTTTACCTATGAAGACACACCGCAAGATGTGGCACCAATCGTCACCTTGATTGCCGATTGTTCGGTTTCGCCCAAATTGCGGTCAATTTTTGGATCAATGAAAGAACAGTTCCAACAGCAATAATGGCTGGCAATTTTAATCACATCACCTTGGCAGCACGCAGTGCCGCAACCGCATCTGCGCCAAGACCCGCCCATTCCTGCATGACCTGCTCGTTATGCTGGCCAAGGCGCGGCGGTGCAGTGCGATATTGCGCTGGCGTCACACCAAGTTTGGCGGCAAAGGCGGTTGACGAAATCTCGCTGCCATCTTCACGCTGTTGATCAATGCGCGCGCCGCGTGCCCTGACATGCGGGTCGGCAAAGACTTCGGCAATATCATTAATCGGGCCACAAGACACACCAGCTGTTTCCAGCTTGTCGATCACCTGAACACGATCCAGCTTGGCAATGATATCGCCAAGCATCGTATCAAGACGGTTGCGGTTCTTGATGCGGGCTTCATTGCTGGCAAAATCATCATCATCCGCCAGTGCCGGGATCCCAAGCGCCGCTGTCAAACGGATGAATTGTTTGTCATTACCGCAGGCGATAATGACAAATCCGTCCTTGGCCTCATAAACAGTGTAGGGAACAACACTTGGATGGCTGTTGCCCATCCGATCAGGGCATATTTCGGCATTCAGCCAATTTGCCGATTGGTTTGCCAGCATCGAAATTTGGCTATCAAGAAGCGCGCAATCAATATGCTGGCCAATACCGGTACGGCTGCGATAGGCCAAGGCTGCAAGTGCCGCATTGGCGGCAAACATTCCGGTGAATAAATCACATACCGCAACCCCCACCTTCATCGGACCGCCGCCTGGGCTGCCGTCAGGCTGGCCGGTAATGCTCATCAGCCCGCCCATGCCTTGGATCAAAAAATCATATCCTGATCGGTGAGAATAGGGGCCGGTCTGGCCAAATCCGGTGATCGAACAATAGATGATCCCCGGATTAAAGGCGGCGATTGACGCATGATCAAGACCGTATTTTTGCAATCCGCCGGGTTTGAAATTCTCGATCAAAATATCGGCCTTGGCCGCCAATTGACGAACCAGATCGGCACCGTCTTTGGTTGAAAAATCAATCGTCACTGACCGTTTATTGCGGTTACATGCGCTAAAATAGGCAGCATCATCGCGGCTGCCATCGGCATTTTTGGTAAAAGGCGGCCCCCATTTGCGCGTGTCATCGCCGCCATCGGGATTCTCAACCTTCACCACATCTGCGCCAAGATCGGCAAACATCTGGGCGGCATAGGGGCCAGCCAGAATCCGGCTAAGATCAAGCACTTTAATGCCGGCAAGCGCCATCGGCGTATCACTATTCGTCATCATTCATCCTGTTGTGTTGGCCAGATTGACGGGCATCTGCCGCGCTGCCGCCTTTGGGCGATGCGGGCAAAGCATTTCAAACTGACCATATTGCGTAAACTTGCTGATTTTCAATTTACAGCCTATGGGAAAATTGGCAGGCTTACCATTAGCTAATTTACAAAATATGGCGGCGCTAGCCAGCCTGCCATCATCTCAATTACATGGATATATTATGGATTTTTCGCTTACCGCTGAACAGAAAATGCTTCAAGACACCGCAAGCCGCTTTGCCGCGGATGAATTGCCAGCCCATGCTAAAACCATTGAAGAAAATGATACGCCGCCAACGCTGGCGCTTCGCAAACGGTTTGCCGAAATGGGCTTCATGGGAATTAATCTGCCAACCGAATATGGCGGTGCTGGCCTTGGGCATTTTGAGGCGGTGCTGATTCTCGAAGAGTTGGCAAAAATTTCGGTTGCTGTGGCCTTTCCAGTATTTGAGGCCAGCTTTGGCCCAGCTTTGGCCATTGCGCATTTTGCGCCTGAGGCGCTTCGTCAGCGCATTCTTCCCAAAGTCTGTTTAGGCGAAATGGTTGTTGCCGTATCAATGTCAGAACCGCAGGCTGGCACCGCGCTAACCGATTTGAAAACAACTGGCAAGCGCGATGGTGATAAAATCATTTTAAACGGCAATAAACGCTGGTGTTCAGGCGGTGGTCATGCTGATGCCTATGTTGTCTATTGCCGCCTTTCCGATGCGCCCGGCGCCAAAGGCATTGGGGCGGTTCTGGTTGAAAAAGGCGCTGATGGATTTAGCTTTGGTGCGCCAGAATCACATATGGGTTGGCGCGGCATTTCAAGCGCCGATATGTATTTCGATAATGTCGAAGTGCCTGCCGATAATATCATTGTTCCGGCTGGTGGCTTTAAACAATTGATGGAAGCTTTTGATCTTGAGCGTTGCGGCAATACAACAATGAGCCTTGCTTGTGGTCAATCCGCCTTTGATTATGCGCTTGCCTATGTTCAAGAACGCGAACAATTTGGCAAGCCAATCATTGATTTTCAGGCCGTCCAATTGCAAATTGCACAGATGAAGATGAAGCTTGATGCGGCGCGGCTGTTGCTTTATCGCGCGGTCAATAATGCCGAACAGGAATTGCCTTCAATTGCCGATAGTTCAATCGCGAAATGCTACGCCAATGAAATTGCCCGCGAGGTTGCCAGCGCCGCCGTACAGCTTATGGGCGGCTATGGCTATTCGAAATCATATCCGATGGAACAGAAAATGCGCGACGCATGGGGATGGGGCATTGCTGGCGGATCAATTGATATTCAGAAAATCAATATCGCCGCCGCGCTTGTTGGAAGACGGTTTAACCAACGTGCCTAGCTGCTAGTCGTGCCAAATGCGGCCAAACGCATTGACCCAATTCGCATGGCATAATTTGGTCATTAAATTGGCATTATATCCATGTGCTGTCATGGCGCTTCGCAACGCTGGTAGACCCGCAGCATTGCCAATTGCCTGCGGCACCGTCGTGCCGTCAAAATCCGACCCAAGCCCAACGCGGTCTTCGCCAAGATGTTCGATCAGATGATCAAGATGGCGAAGCATGATATCAAAACCCGTATCGGCTTCCATTCGGCCATCGGGGCGCAAAAAGGCAACTGCAAAATTCAGCCCAACCATGCCATCACTTTCGGCAATCGCAGCAAGCTGGCGGTCGGTAAGATTGCGCGAATGTGGGCTAATTTCATAAGCATTGGAATGTGTTGCCACCAATGGTTTTTGCGAAATTTTGGCAACATCCCAAAACCCCGCCTCATTCAAATGCGACAGGTCAATCAAGATGCCATTCGCGTCACAATAGGTGACAAGCCGTTTGCCATCATCGGTTAGACCCGGGCCGATATCGCCGCTGCTTGGATAGCGAAATGGCACACCATGACCAAATCTGTTTGGCCTGCTCCAGACCGGCCCGATTGATCGCAATCCGGCGCGGCGAAACATATCGAGATGATAGAAATCCCGATCAATTGGTTCGGCGCCTTCAATATGCATGATGGCCGCAATCTTACCATTATCCAAACAGGATTGAAGCATGGCCGTGCTGGTGCAGATTTTCAGATATCCTGCCTGTTCCATGCGGTGCAGAATAGCCGCCTGCGCCAAGGCCACTGGCACGGCATGATCAGGGGCGATTTCTGACGGCAATGGCAAATCATAAACTGGCAAATTCATTTGCGTCGTTTTGACATCCATATCGATTGGCGATGGCACCCAGATCGCAAAAAACCCACCCGCAAACCCGCCTTTGCGCATTTTGTCCGCATCAAGATGCCCCGGCATTCCAGTGATAAATCGGTCGATATCAACTGGCGCATCCATTGATAGGCCGGCATCATATAACAGCGATAAAATATCGTTATGGCCGTCAAAAATAGGCGGCGTTACGGGCGCATTGTCGCTCATGATGCTGCCGGTAATTTGCCTGTGATGACATAATCCAAAATTGCCGCCACCTGATCGGCGGTTTCGACAGTCGCCAGCGCTGCCCCATCAACCTCTTTCAAGGCATGCTGGTGATCACTTCCATGCATAATGATAAGCGCCTTGCCAAGCGCGGCGGCATAGCCAGCATCAAAAGCCGCATTCCATTGTTTGTATTTTTCACCAAAGCGCACAACGACAACATCGGCACGGCCAATCGCTGTTCGGGTGCGGATCGCATTCAGCTTGGCACCTTTATGATCATGCCAAAATTTGTCCAGTTCAGCGCCCATGATTTCAACGCCGCAATCATCCGATGCCGCATGGTCGGTCACTGGCCCTAAAAACATGACATCAAGATTTTGCTTGGCACAGGCCGCGGCCACCTCATCACGCCAATCGGTATGAATTTCGCCCGATAGGTAAACGGTTAGTTTCATCTACTATCTCCTTTTTGAATTATCTGCTTTGGTTGTTCACCATGTGATTATCGGTTTTTCAGGCCGGATGCGTGCGCCCGTTTTTGCCTCATAGCTAAGGGCGACAAGGCTCATATCAGCCGCATCACCATGCGTGTTAATCGCATCTTGCAGCGCGTCAAAAGCCGATGCGCCAAGCGGCATATCCTGAGCCATCGCCGCCGCCATGCCAAGCGCTAATCCAGCATCTTTTTGCATCAGCGCCATGGAAAATCCCTGATGCATTTTTCCCGACAGAATATTGTCAGG
>ERZ802830.1436-NODE-1436-length-22754-cov-14.7393_pt1 | contig 22754 bp, 19 predicted proteins | sample MGYA00345654_ERZ802830 | MGnify/ENA primary metagenome ERZ802830 (study PRJEB30503, sample SAMEA104212375) | marine metagenome | biome: Westerlies Biome; feature: [SRF] surface water layer (ENVO:00010504) within the epipelagic zone...; material: water...
CCACAGCCTCAATGGGGACGTGAAGGCTCTGAAACTTGCCCTGCTGCTGCTCTTCCTGCAGCAAGGGGCCCCGTGCGTGTATTACGGCACCGAAGCGGCTCTGGCCGGTGGTCCTGATGCGGAGCAGTCGGGAGGCCCGGAACCCGCCTGCCGCGAAGCCTTTCCCTGGGGTGAACCCTGGGCTGCGGATCTGAGGTCAACCATTGCGGCCTTGGCTGATCTCCGGCGAAACCACCCCAATCTCATTCGCGGCGATTTGCAGTGGGAGCCGATCGGACGCGACGGACTGCTGGGAAAAACGTCCAGCGAATTGAGCGTTTGGGTCAACCGCAGCAGCTCCGAAAGCCTGGATATTCAGCCAAGGACTTCCACGATCTGGACGTGCGGGACCTGTGATGGGCATTCACTGGCGCCGCAATCGGCGGTGGTGGGTCTGCAGGGATGAAAGCCCTTGTCGAGACTTGAACTCGAGACCTCTCCCTTACCAAGGGAGTGCTCTACCGCTGAGCTACAAGGGCATGTGGAGGATGGGCCGGGTTGGATTTGAACCAACGTAGGCAGAGCCAGCGGATTTACAGTCCGCCCCCATTAACCACTCGGGCACCGACCCGAACCACACCGGAAGAACTTACCAGCCGGTGTGACGCTCACGACCGAATCGATACGATCGGCCCAGCTGAAACCGGCCTGCGGCCATGCACCTGCTGCTGCTGAACGGACCCAACCTCAATCTGCTGGGCCAGCGTGAGCCAGGGATCTACGGCAGCGGAACGCTGGCATCGATCGAAGATCGACTGAGGCAGGAGGCCACCGCTGCGGGGGCAGAGCTGGAGTGCTTCCAGAGCAACTTCGAAGGTGCCCTCGTGGAACGGATTCATCAAGCCATGGGGACGAGCCAGGGGATCCTGATCAATGCCGGCGCTTACACCCACACCTCGATTGCGCTTCGTGATGCTCTGCTGGGCGTTGCATTGCCCTACGTGGAGTTGCATCTGAGTAACACCCATGCCCGGGAGAGTTTTCGGCATCGATCGTTGCTGGCAGACAAAGCGATTGGGGTGGTGTGCGGCTTCGGCCCCATGAGCTATTCCCTGGCGCTGCAGGGTTTGATCCAGCACTTGCGTCAGGGCTGATGGTGATCAGCACGCCGCAGAAAAGCATTGCGTCCATCCGCTGGTTGAAGGCTCCCACCAGCTGGAGCTGGGTCGAACAGGCCAATGCCTGCCCGATGGAGGTCCTGATCGATCACGCCCATTGCGAGCGCAAAGCGGCTGGCTATGCAGTGCAGATGATGTTTCGCTACCTCTGTGAGCCAGGTCTCGGTGAAGCGCTGAGTCCATTGGCTCGAGAAGAGCTCGAACACTTTGAACAAGTGCTGGCGCTGATCAAGGCTCGTGGTCGCTACCTGGAGCCGCTGCCTTCCCCCGGTTACGGAGCGGAACTCGCCAAACACATCCGGAAGGTGGAGCCACTGCGCATGTTGGATTCGCTCCTGGTGGCGGGGTTGATCGAAGCGCGCTCGCATGAGCGAATGGCACTGCTTGCGGAGCACAGTCCGGATCCTGAACTCCGTTCCCTGTATGCCGACCTTTTGGCCAGTGAAGCGAGGCATTTTGGCTTGTATTGGACGTTGGCTGAATCGCGCTGGTCGAGAGATGTTATGAAAAAACGCCTCGATTGTTTGGCCGAGGTGGAAACGACAGCTCTGACTGGAACCATCCAGAATGCCTCTGATGTTCGTATGCATTCAGCAGGTGTGGTCACATCGCAAAAAGTTGATGATCTGAAGTTCAGCTGAGCTACAAAAAAGCCAGGCTCTAGGAGCCTGGCTAAAAATTAAAAATTTGGCTGCAAGTCAATCATTCGTCTGTGAAGCCTTGGCTAACTTCAATGATGCGACCATCGGGATCTTTAAGCCAGGCTGTTCTCCAACCGGGGATGAATGCGTCAAAATCAAGGGGGCCAAGGGTGATGTTAAGAGGACTGATTTCACTCAGTTTTTTGTCAACATCATCCACCTTGAATGCAAGATGACGGAATCCTGGGAACGTGTAGCCGTCATTTTCAGCATCAGGTAAAGGTGAATCACCGTCAGCCGCGAATAGTTCTAAGTAGAAGCAAGAATCAGCCATCTTGATAAAGATGATCTCTTTGCCATCCGGTAGTTTGGCGACACGAGCCCTGCGGAAGCCGAAGTTCCTGCAATACCACTCTTCAGTGACCTGCTGGTCTTTGCAAGTGATAGCTAGTTGAGAAATAATTTGAAGCATGGGAAATCAGGCGACAGATCCGTCAGGGTACTGAGTCATTCCGGCGAAGTGGATTTGAATCCGACCTTCATCGTTCAAGACCCAGCTGTCAGCAAATCGCATCTTTGCTTCACCACCGGGTGTTTGCATAGTAATAGCTTCAACGATCATCAATGTCGTCGGATTTTCAGTCTCGGCCCAGAAAGCAATCTCGGTATCTAAGCCTTCGATTCCTAGGATTCCTTGAAAATGAACCTCTAGTTCTTTACGTCCACGAAAATATTTAGGTGTTTTTTCGAAGCTGGAGATCAGGAGACCGTCATCGGCGTATTGAGCCAAGAGGCCATCGATATCTTTTTTCAGGATCAGATTGATGTGTTCTCGGTAGAGATTTCCAAGTTTGGTGTCGGGGACGTTTTTCATGATTTAAGTACGTTCAGTGTTGATGTGATGGTAGTGGTGGGCTGTTTGAGGAATAACTTCCTCAAAGTTTGCAGGATCCAGGCTCATATGTCATGAAATTCACGACATATTTGGAAACAGCGAGGGATCCATCCTCTTGACGGCGTACCTGCCAGGTCTGGTCAGCATCCATCATCAATCGAATGCTGCGGGCTTCCGGAGCATTCCAAATGCTGGCATGCCAATTCACAACAACGTGTGCTTCACAGCCAGCGTCATTTTGTTCTGTAATGTCAGCCACCTTTAACGTATGCTCTTCATCAAAGAAAATGTTAATGACGTTGTTATACCAGCCTGAATAACCCTCAAAGCCCGTTACGGTCGCTTCCGGGAAAACCAGCTGAACATCTTGCGTGAGCAACGGACGGAAACTTTCTAGTGGAGCATGAATGTCCAGTAAACGGTACCAATTGGCAGCAAAAGCCCAGAGTTCGGGGTGAGTGATCATGATGATAGAGAAAAAGGAGTGATTTGATTTTTACTGACCACAGTGGACGCCAACGAGTTCTGGATGGATGTCTCCAGCCAGAACAAGATTGATCAGATAGGGACCTTCGTGGCCCAACATTCTGTCAATGGCAGCTTCGATTTGGTCAGGTGTTTCAACGGATTCAGCCATAACACCGAGTCCGATTGCAATATCGTGGAATTTAACCTGTGGATTTGACAAATCAAAGGCCAAGGGGAAATCACGACCCTCGATACCACGTTCTTTCCAAAATTGGGTGATATTAGCTTGCAGAAGACGGTATGAACGGTTCTGACAGACAACAAACTTTGTGTTGACACCGTGTCGGGCTGCTGTCCATAACGTTTGGATGGTGTACATGCTTCCGCCATCACCAGAGAAAGCAATGACACACCGTTCAGGATGAGCCAACTTCGCACCAATGCCACCAGGGAAACCAGTTCCTAAGGATCCACCTCGTGTCATCATCCGATCACCTGCTTTACGCCCTGGGAAATATTTACTGACAGGAGGAGAATTGGTTAACGCTTCATCAAAGATAATTGTGTTCTCAGGTGCTTTCTCTGAGAGTCTCTTGATGAATGGACCAGACCGCATAAAGACCGATTTGCCATCAATATTAGAATTGTTGGCATCATCTGGGATTCCATAATTTTCGTCTACACGGTTGTTGACAACAGGAGACTCTGATTCAATTTTTTTGCGACGTGTAAGTGATGAGTTGTGCCACTCAGCTGGAAGAGCTCTTACTAACGGGAGTAGTTCTTCAATGACACTGCTAGGCCGTGAAACGTATGAGATATCCACTCGATGGTTTTTGGCAATATTGTTGACATTCGTGTCAACGTGCACAATCTTAGCGTCATCATTGAAAATATCTCCTAATTCAGGAAATACCTCGGGGAGTAAATAGCAGCCAAGAGCAATGCATAGATCACAGTTTTTTGTGATGGGAAGACTGGCGCTTCCGAACATGTGACCAGTACTTCCATAGTTCAGCAGATGATCGTCAGGGAAGTTGATTTCACCACCATCAGCAGAATAAACCTTGGCTCCCATTGCTTCCGCCAATTCTACAAGTGGTTCAACTCCATGTGTCCAGGCAACACCATCACCAGCTAAAATGATTGGGTTGTTTGCAGACTTTATGAGGTCAACAACTTTCTGTAATTCATTCAGATTTGGAGCTGTGTTATAACTAGGGATATGAGCAGGAAAGATTGTCTCGGTGACTTCGCTGTCGAGGATGTCTTCTGGAAGACATAGATAAACCGGCCCACAAGGTGGTGTAGAGGCAATTTTGATGGCGCGTCTCAACATCCGAAGCAAACTGCTCGGATGTTGAACCATTGCAGACCATTTCGTGACAGGTTCAGCCATAGCAACCAGATCAGCCGCCATCTGTGCGTCCATCGCCTGGTACTTAATCCCTGAGTCTCCTCCGATAACCACAAGTGGCGCCTGGCCTTTCATGGCCTGATAGAGATTGCCAATGGCATTCCCCAACCCTGGAGAACTGTGGATTTGAACAAGCGCTGGCTTAAATCGCGACCGTGCATATCCATCCGCACATAGAACTGCGATGGATTCCTGCAAAGTCAGGATATATTTCATCTCCGGGACATCGGAGAGAGCATCAAGAAAGCCTTGCTCAACGGTTCCAGGGTTTCCAAACATATGGTCAATTCCGTTAGCTAGGAATTGCCTCAAAATTGCTTCGTGACCACGCATGGGGAGATCTCAATTAAAGTAAAAAAGGCCGTATCGACAGCTACGGCCTTGAAATGATCATCGGCAATTAATTATGACCAACCGTATTTACGCATACCCTCTTCGAGAACCTTCACCATCAATTCACCAACGAGTGTTGAATCCTGAGTGGAGCGACCTGTGAGGAATGGGTAATCCAGAATTGTGGACACAGTCCGACCGACTCCACCGTGATACTTACCATGAGGTCCGGTTGCATCTCTAAGGATGTACTCCAATGGGTAGAATGGAGGTCCGAAGTTTGCAGAAGTATTCATTGGCTCGCCGTCATAGCCATACATCTGTGCGAACCCGGTGCCTTCTTTGTAGTCGTATTCACGAGCGTGGCCAGTGACATTCTTGCCCCAAATAATGCTCTTGCGATCGGTCCACTCACGAGCAAAAGCAAGGCATGTGACGCAATAACATTCAGCTGCTACCAGCTTGTCTCGATTTACATATCCCAGGATTAAATTGTGCAAGCGCTCATTGTTGACCATGTCAACCATTGGACCGCTTCCACCCGGGAGCAGAAGTGCATCATAAGGATCAACAAATTCATTCCAGAATTCTTCCCGAGTGTTGAAAAATTCCTCCAACTTGTGACCAAATTTCTCACTATTGAAGTATGGCATCAAAGGCAACTTTTCCGAGAGATTGATCGGATTAGCTAACAGATCAGAGCCATCGACTTCTTTAGTTCTCTTCGCAAAGTGGGCACTTGTTACACCCTTGTCGAGTGGAGGATCAATGTAGGTTTCATCCATGCTGGGAGGAAGCGCTACAGGCTTTCTTCCATTGGGTGTCATGAAATCCAATGAATACCCTGCTGAAGTCAGGACATCCAAAGGGCCGATTAACTCCTCACCCCAGTAGCCCCACTCGGAAAGAACAACGAGAATCCTTTTAGACATTGTTTTGCGAGAGCTTTGTCAACGAACCGATGTAATGCATGGTTAGACGAGCAGCCACGCGCTTCACAGGTTCAATTTCATATTAGTTAGAATCATCTGGTATGACATGTGTTTTGGCGCATACGTATAAAGCCCTGTCAGCGATTGAAGACAAAAATGTTCAAGCTTCCCCCGTGGATCGCCCATAATATTGATTTAATCATGGGTTGAGCTTTGTGTCTGTGACAGGCCACATTATTGCTTGCATGTGCGGTGACTGCTAGGAGAGGGTATAACGCTGTGCCGGGAATGTATCAACTTCCATCGTTCACTTCAGAACACCTGGATTCATCCTCCATTCAATCATTGAGTTTGATTGGCAATGTTCACAGAAGAAGGTGGAGATGGAATCCTTTTGATCACGAACTTGAAATGGTTCAAGTTTCCTCAACATGTTGGCAAGTATCAGTACCTGTCGCTGGTATCCAATCACCGGATGTATCTGGCTACTATTCAATAAGAGTTGTTGTCAATCACAACCCAAGAAATCAGCTGAAATTCAATGTTTTTGAATCTGATATTGAGGAAGACCTTCTGTGGCCTCTTGAGCAAAGTAAGGATGGTAGTGGTCTCCACAATATAAACTTTAGATCGAAAGTTTCTCAAGTTATTTTGTTTCAAGTTGATATTCAAGATATGACATTAAGGCTTACCCCCAGCGCAGGCATTGATTCTGTTGAGGCTGTCACTTCCTTTTCAAGTTTTCAGCTCAATGGTTTTGTGTGGGATACTTTGAATATGTTCGAGAAGTTTGATCCTCGTATTAAGGGAAGAGATTTTGAGAGAAAATCAGATATCTTGTGGACAATTGATGTTCCCTTGCTGAAGAATGGAGGCATAGACTTTAGGGCAGATGGTGTTTATCAATTTCTTATTTCAGCAGATTATGAGGAAGACTTTGGTTTTTCAGCCTTGAATGATGGACAAGGCTCACTTGTGCAAGGGACAGGTTTTGGTAGTAGCCATGGAACATCTTTTCATTCAGGTTGTACGGTACGTGTTTATGAGGATTCGATCTATCGTTTTAGCTTGCATAACCCAATGTCACCGTCCCCAACGGTATCGGTTGATTATGCAGAAAAGAAAAAGTCGTCAGGCAAACCTCCTGAGCTTTTAAATGACAGAAAAAGTTATCAGCTGTTAGGAAGTATTTTCGATCAGAATCAATTTGATCCGACTGACCCTGCACGTCAAATGCATCCAGTTGCCGGCACACGTAATCTTGGGATGGTGACTCATGTCAAAGCAGGTTTCCACGTTGTCAATATCGGCATCAGCTCAGAGCTTTTTCTTGACACGATGGGTCTAGGATGCTGGCTTGATCATGAGATTTCTCAACCTCAAAAGTCACTTGAGTGCATGACTTGGCATGGCAAACCTCATGAGTTGAATATCTGTTTTAAGCTTGATCGAGATTCACTTTTGGAATTTATATTTGATCCGTCTACTGATCGATTGACGATAGAAATTGTCGAAGGTGATGCGTTCTTAGTTCCTGTAGATTCTATTGATTCATTGTCATTAGTCGGTTCTTTTGATTCTCCAATGGCACCATGGGACCCTACATCATCACAAAATGTAATGAATTCACTGGGTCCAGGTAGATTTGAAAAAGTTTTACAGCTAGAGGCAGGAAAAACATACAACTACAAATTTGTAGCGAATTCTTCGCCATGGGCTCTTGTTTATGCAGATTATGAACTTGATTGCAAAGGCTATGACTTTTCAGGTTCAAATCCCAACTTTGCAGACCCTAGCTTCAGTTCACTTAAGCGATTTGGACAGCTAACATCACATGGTAATCCACCTGCGCTGGAATTTACTCCAACGCACGCTGGCTGTTATCGTTTTTATGCAGACTTGATTATTGGTGGCTACTCAGTCCTGCCTTATTAAATAGCCTTGTAGTTGATATTGAAGGCAATGCATACCCTTTCATCGTCTTCTGTGGTTGCTACCGTGGAATGAGGTAGATAGCTTGGAAACAGAATCATAAGCCCTCGATATGGAGCAATTGATAGTTCCTCCGATGATGGGAATGTGATGTTTCCGCTTTCCCTAATATTCGATTCCGTTTCCGATGATGTTTTAATATAAATAACACCACTTATTATTGATTCGGGATGAGTGTGTAGTTTTTGGTGTCCACCTTGATTTAATACCACTCCCCACCCACTGATTTCAGATTCGATGCTTTCGTTGAATTTGACGGATGAAATATTCAACGATTGGCAATATTGATTGGCTAAAGTTTTGATTTTTTTGCTAAGGCCAATGATCGCCTCATTGGCTGAGTTTTTCATGATCTCGTAAGTTTGCTGCCCTTTAATGGTTGGCTTTCCAGGCCGATCTTTAATCAACGTTTCGCTATGTTTTACATAGTCATAGAGTGAGTCGAAGTTGATATCATTTTCGCTGTTTAAATTGTATTGATAAACTAGATGCTTTGGTGAAAAATGATTGGGCTCGCCAAAAATTAATCGGAATTCTTTGTTGAGGTGGCAAATACAGGATAAGTAATTGCTGCCACTGATGTCTTTTGCGTGATTTTTGAGGAGTTCTGCAGCACCTCGATTATCATTTGCTTCGATTTTGGCGTAAAACCTTTCAATTACTGTTCCCTTAGGTTCGATTTGGTTAATAGCCTCTAAAGCCTCGGGTGCATTGGGTACAATTTCGAGACATTTTTTGAAAGACTCTTTCGCAGATGAAATCTCTCCGACTGTCGCCAAGTACCTCCCATAATTATAATAAGCAAGAAATTCTCTTGGGTTGGTTTTTATGATCTCTTGGTGAATTGTGTCGGCTCTCTTGAGATTTCCTAGCTCTGCCTCGCAAATCGCTAGATTTGTTAGTAGTGAAGCATTGCTGCCTGATACTTGAATTGTTGTTTTGATGATTTCACTTGCCTTTCTGATTCGTCCTGATTCAATTTGCAGCGTACTCAGCAAATTTGATGTCTCAATATTTTCGGGATGTCGAAGATGGAGTGTTGTGAGGATTTCAATCGCTAGAGAATGATTGCCACAATCTTTCGCAGATAAGCTCGCAATTAAAAGTAGTTGAGGGTGAACATTCCGGTAATCCTTAGGACTGATCTTATTTAAAAAGGTTTTCACGACATCTTCATTTCTACCTTGCATCTGAAGAAGCCTGCATAAATTGAAAATAGCTTCTGGTGGCTCTCCAGTTAGTTCAGCTGCTTGTCTGAAATATTTTTCAGCAAGGATCATGTTCCCGCCTTGTGCTGCTTGAATACCGAGCTTGCTGATTGACGCAAAATTACTCATTTGATAGATATAGAAAAAAGGCGCGCAAATGCACGCCTTTTATTGGTTTTGATTGTTTCTATTCAGGAGATCTATTAGCCGATGACAGCAAACTCCTCATCTAGTTCAGCATCCTTCAGGGACTGGGTGATCACTGAATTTAATCCAGAAAGTTGAACACTGAATGAAGCTCCACGCTGTTGCTTGGTGAACAGCAGATAATTCCACCCAGTGTCGTCAACTGTCTTGAGATTTGTCATGTCTAGAATAATACCCTTAAGCCCGGAAAGTCTCTCCAATTCTTTTTTTAGGGCTGGGAGCTTACAACGAGTAAGGTCTCCATCAAGTGCGAACTTACCAATCCCGTTCTCGAAGCTCATCAGGTCAGCACTGAAACCCATTCCTGCGGGTTCAATACGCACGCGAACGCGGAGTGGTTTATCGGAATTGGGTAAATTGACAATCATTTCCTTTCGATCGAAATCGGTAAAGGTTTTGTCGTCAATCCAAACTTCGCTCAGTTCGACACTTCCAGCAGGCAGCAGATCTGGGGCGACACGAAGTTTGTTGTCGGGCCAACCCTGGGGATCAGGACGGAAGTAGAAGTCCATCGGCTGCTTTGTGACAAGCAGATTGGAGTAAATTGCTGCAAGGAAGCAAAGTTCAAACGAGTGATAACCCGCCATGGAGTGGCTTCCCTTCCCTCGTTCTGAACCCAGTGAGTATGGCTGGCCGTTGGCTAGAACATTGAAATAGATGCCGCCGGATTCATAATCCAGGAACCAACCGTTATAGAACGCGCTTCCCTCTCGTGCATATTGGAGGTATTCAGGCTTGTCGTTATAAACACCTGCCATGATGTAGTAAGCCAGGATTCCTTGTTCCTGCTGCCACCATGCTTTGCGATCGTGCCAGACACGACGGTAGTGTTCTTCTCCGTCTTTGAGTGTCCTCTCCATCATGTCGTACCAACCGCCGCGTTGGTTATCACAGCCTGCAGGAGGAATGGCATCAGCAATTTGGTGAGCGAAGGTTTTATAGCTTTCTTTCGGGGTAAGACTGTGCATTCGGGTGAGGTTCCATGCAACCTTCAGGTTGTGTCCTACAACGCAACGAGCCTGATGAATGCCCCACTTCAAATCATGGGTCCAGTCCTCATAGAACTTCTCGTTCATAAACGGGCTGTAACCGTAATCTGGGAAGTGATCACAAATGGTGTCGAAGGTATCTTCCAAGAATTTTGCATATCCCTCTTCCCCGGTTGCGAGATAAAGGTTGATCAGATATGCAGGTGCGTGGTCACCAACTGAGTTCCAGTTCTTTTTCGCTTTGTTGACACCTAGGGAATCTGCCTTGGCATCAAAGGTGACAGGGTCAACGTGAGAGTAATAGCCACCATAGGGACCGTGATCCTTGTAGTAGCGGTTGAGGAAAGCGATGGTGTCATCAATGTCGTGTCGGATACCATCACCACCTGTCAGACGCCAAGTCTGAGTTGGACCTGCCAGTGCATAAATCTGTTCGTAGCAAGGAATCGCGTTGCCACCTTCATCGCCACCTGCGGTGGAGCCCATATATTTGCGTACGCTTCCATCATCTTGAATATCAATCTGGCTATACCAATAGCAGATACCTTCGCTCTTATTTTGATGACGGAAATGACGCTGCATATATTCCGTGCCATTGACTGCAGCTTCGAGTGCGCGCTCGTCACCGGTCATCATGTAAGCGGTAGCAAAGCCGTAGATCAGCCGTGAAATGGTGTCTAGGTTTTGAACTCCATCCTGCTTCTTGCCTTCTGCGCTCAGATCAGTACGGAACTTTTTGAAATCGATTGCCTCTCCCTCGACGACCTTGAACTGCGCTTCTAAGTAGAAATTGAGGAGTTGTTGAATTTGGTGAATCCACCAATTTTGATCTTCGAAGCGCAGATCATCCTTGTTTCGACCAAACAACAACATGTGCTTGGCTTCAAATTTAAGGCTGTCAGCCTCTGGATAAAATAAGCCGTAGGCATGAATGAAACGATCTTCAACTAATATTTGTTGAATATCTGGTGCGACTTGGAAGGGTTCTCCCAGATTTCGTACTAGTTCCGCATAGCAAGCGTCTGTAACTTTTACTGTGTACATCCGTCCATCGGATGTTTCTAGTTCGACGAAGCCTTTGCAATCAAATGCTTCTGGGTAGGAAACTTTGCGGATGTAGCCCGCGATTAGATCAGAGAAAGGGAAGTTTAGTTGGTTCTGAGATGACATGTCTGAAAGTGATAGGGACGATGAGTTGATGTTGAGGCAGTAAAGTGAAGCGTTTAGTTTGTTGCTCGCGAAGCGAGTACAACTATGCTTCTACCTGTCACCACATAACTGTTGTCATTGATGGCAACTTGCTGATCGCGGGGGGAGATGTCGTTAGGCGAGGGTAGAGAGGTGTCGATGGCTCGATACCATTTCAGGCCGGTAGCCTGAGGTATCTGGAATTCGACACCTTCCCAATACATATTAAACATTACATGGATATTTTCTGTTTGATCAGTATCTTCTGCCGTGTCACCAAGTGTCATGGCAAGACATCTCGCATTAGGATCATTCCATTCGGGAGTGTTAAGTTGTGTTCCATGCCAGGAAATATCATATAGACCAAATTTGTTGGAGGATCCTGTGAAATAGCGACCCTTGAAATGGTCGATATATCTCTTTCTTTTTTCCATGATCATTGACCAGAAGCGTATCATTTCTTGACTTTCGTTGCTTGCTATATGGTTCCAGTCGAACCAATTGATTTCATTGTCGTGACAGTAAGTGTTATTATTACCTCCTTGGCTTCTCATGAATTCATCGCCTGCAACCATCATCGGAACACCCATAGACAGCATATGGATGGTTGCGAAGTTCTTTACTTGACGTTTACGGAGGTCGCTAATCCATTGATCCTCTGTCTCTCCCTCGGCACCACAGTTCCAGCTGCAGTTATCATCAATTCCATCATTATTTCCCTCACCATTGGCCCAGTTGTGCTTTTCGTTATAAGCAGTTAGGTCATAGAGCGTGAACCCATCATGGGCAGTGACAAAGTTGACGCTGTTCGTTGGTTCGTGATGACGACCCTGATAAAGATCAGCACTCCCGGTGATGCGTCCGGCTACCTCGCCGATGATGCCAGGTTCACCCTTAATGAAATTGCGAATGCAATCGCGATATTTCCCATTCCATTCTGCCCATCGTGCTCCAGGGAATGTACCAATCTGATAGAGCCCAGCAGCGTCCCAGGCTTCTGCAATCACTTTGGACTGTCCAAGCAAGTCGTCCAATTCAATGGACCAAACCACCGGGGGATGCTCGAGCGGAGCCCCATCTTCTCCTCTGCTTAGTACTGATCCTTCGTCAAACCTGAATCCGTCAACGTGCATCTCTTCAACCCAGAAGCGGAGAGAATCGATGATGAGTTTTTCGCCAACTGGATGATTGCAGTTGAAAGTGTTTCCACATCCAGTAAAGTCATAATAAAATTCCTTGCTCCCATCTGGACCGGTTAAATAATAATAGGATACATTATCAATTCCTTTGAAGCTAAACGTTGGACCTTGGTGATTGCCTTCGTCAGTGTGGTTGTAGACCACATCGAGAATTACTTCAATGCCTGCCTTGTGCAGTTCTTTCACCATATCGCGAAATTCATTGATGTGCTGACTGGTGTCAGGATTAACGCAGTAGCCCTGATGAGGGGCGAAGTAGCCCATAGTGCTGTATCCCCAGTAGTTCACCAATTTGCGTCCTTCATGGACTTTGGTCACATCGGTGTGATCAAAGCTGCATATTGGCAGTAGTTCTACTGCTGTCACTCCAAGGCTTTTAAGATATGGAATCTTTTCAATCAATCCGAGATAAGTGCCCGGGTGTTGAACTCCACTGGTCGGGCTTTTAGTGAATCCACCAACGTGCATTTCGTAGACGATGGTCTCTGCCATCGGCCGTTTTAGAGGTTGATCACCTTCCCAGTCGTAGTTTTTGGTGTCAATGACAACACTTCGCATGCTTTTGTGTAAGTTATCGCCAGGCATGCATGCAGCGCCTCGATCCCAAAGATTTAGACAATTTCCCTTCGAATAAGGATCTATAAGAACTTTATCGGGGTCGAAGCGATGCCCGTTCCATTGTTCATGAGGGCCGTCAACACGATAGGCGTAGCCCATACCGGGCTTGACTCCTTCGATAAAGGTATGCCAGATGTTGAAGCTCCGGTTAGAACCACTATCAAGTTCAATAACCCTAGATGGTTCAAGATCGTCTGGTTTATTGAAGATCAGCAATTTGACGTTGGTGGCGCTACTGCTGTAGATGGAGAAGTTCACACCATCTTGAGTGACTGTGCTTCCGAATGGATGTGGTGAACCTACAAAACGCCTGAAATGGGTACCTGAAGGCTCAAGAGGGTTCCCTTTAAGCTGATCAGGAGGAGATGAAACGGCTGTGTTGGTCATGGCTGCTTAGATGAGAGTGAATTGGTTGTCTTGTAGTCTGGTTCTCTTCTAGTCTTATGATTCCATTTGACCCATAAGTACTATAAGATTTTCGTTGAAGTAAACTTTCTCTGCAGAACCCTGGCTGTTGTTAATCCAGACAGTTACTCCTTGATGTCTAATTCTTTTATGAGTTGCTGGAATCCCGAAGAATGGTCTTACATGGTCAGCTTCAAAGGTCCACCGGTAGGCGTTAACAACACCTTCTCGCTTTGATTCGGTTATATTCATTTCTACACTTTCGAAAGCATTCCAATAGGTTGCCATAAAGTTTTCATATTGACTTTCTGACTCGCCCTCCTGAAGAAGTAATGGATGATTAAATTTAAAATTTATTGCAAACTGACTTTGAGCTGTTGTTTTTTTAGTTGACTGTGTTGGAAACTGTCTGGCGCTAGCAAGACTGGCTGCAGCATTGCTGTAGATCTTTGTGCAATCTTTGACCCCAAGATCATGGATAATTTTAAGTGTGTCCTCGTTGGCAAGGTTCTCTCTTAACAGGACTCCGTCAGCACTGATCCAGCTCACACCTTGTATGACAAAGGAATTGCCTGTCGCTGGAAGTGGTCCCTTTGGTGTACTTAAGGGTTTGTCACCAATGTGTGTTCCTGTTCCTGTCCAAAGACCAAGAATTAGGTCGTCAAAGCACCACTTGTGGTGTACATCTAGATGTACATCTGGGAAAGCTCCATGTAAACCTGTGACTTCTTCTTCAAAACCCTTGGTGCCTTTGAACACCTCAGGATGAGTGGGAATTGTAAAAACAAAATCTTCATTCATAATCTGCGGTATTACATCTATTTCAGCATTGTTCATTACCCTCCCGTAATATAGATTGGAGAGCTTTTTATTTCCCCTATGACCTTTGTCGCTCATGATTTATGCAGAGTTGCCATCTCTTTGTAGCACTCCCTTAGCATGACGACCACCACTTAATGTTTTCGTGAGATTCTCGTGCACTCATACGTCTATATGTGGAGATCAAGATATTTGGCGTCATTGTCTCGGCACTAGCTAGATTTTTATTGTGCCTACTTAAGTTATGTCAGAATACATTGTTGTTGGTGCTGGCGCTAGCGGATGTGTAATAGCAAGACGTCTTCTTGATTCTGGACACTCTGTAACGTTAGTCGAGGCAGGCGAATTACGTCATCGTGATAGCAATATTGACCATATCGGAGGTTTCACAAATCTTTGGGGTTCTAGAGCTGATTGGGCTTATAAAACCACTTCTCAGGATGGGCTAAATAATCGCTCGATAACAATCAATCAGGGGAAAGTTGTTGGCGGCAGTTCTGCTATGAACGCCATGATGTATGTACGGTGTCATGATTCCAATTATCATCAATTAGAAGAAGCAGGCGGTTCCAATTTTTCATTCGCTTCTTCTCGAAGAGCTCTTTCCAGGATTGAGAATTATCTTGATGGCCCTCGCCCTGATAGATATCAATCTGGGTTGATGAAGGTTCGCAACTGCCCTGACCCTGCTTCATATTCACCAGAGTTCCAGCAGTCTGCTGCTTCTTTAGGTCTTGAATCCAACGATTGGGATTACAACGGGCCAGTGCAGGCAAATGGTGCAGGTCCACTACAGTTCAACATTGATGAGTCAGGCCAGCGTAATAGCGCCTTTAATGCTTATTTGCAGCCAGTTCTGTCCTCTAATCAGCTGACTCTTCTTGACCAATCTGAAGCCAAAAGGATCGTTCTCGACTCACAGGGCAATGCGTCCGCACTAGAGGTCGTCGGAGTAGATGGCTCACACCATACCCTTCATGCTGACCGAAAAATTATTTTATGCCTTGGTGCCCTTGGTACGCCTTTGCTCTTGCTTCGTTCAGGCATTGGTCCAGATGGAGCTTTCAAAAAGTCTCCCACTAAGCAGGTTTTAAAGCTTGAGTCAGTTGGTCAAAACCTCATGGATCACCTGCAACTACCTGTTATTTATCAGCTAAAGAAATCATTACCTAATCCTACTCTATTAACTGGTAATGTTGCCTTCCTTGATCTCAATAACAATGGCCTAGGTGGTGCCCCTGATTTGCAACTGAACTTCACTCCTGCAGCCCCTACGCCATTGCAACGTTTCCTCCCTCCGCTGCCTGGTGAAGTGATGATATTCTTGCCAATTTTAGTTCAACCAAAGAGTGTTGGTTCTATTACATTAGATGGTCGTAATAATCCTATTCTCAACCCCAATTATCTGTCTGATCCTTCAGACATTGATGTTTTACTTAAGTCGATTGATTTTTGCCAACAGCTAGCTGCTTCGGAGGGGCTAAATGCTCTTGCTGGTGATCCATTGCTACCACCGAAGGATGGATGGATAGATTATATCCGAAGCAATGTCAGCACTCTATGGCATCCTGTTGGAACGTGTCGCATTGGCAAGGATCCGATATCAAGTGTTGTTGATTCAAATCTCCAAGTTCATGGTGTTGCTAATTTACATATCTGTGATTCTTCAGCCACACCCTACGTTACCGCCGGAAACAATCATGTTCCATCCTTAGTTATGGCCGAGCTGATGTCCGACTTACTTCTGGGTCAGCCATAGATCCAGAAGCTTTCCTCCCCCCATTGCTTTATTTTTCCATGTCAACAGTTCTTGAGGCTGCCAAAAAGTTTTACGAAGTCTACAATGATAAAAAGCTGGATCTCATCGACTCTATCTTTACTGATGATTATGTTGGTCATGTGAATGCTCATGACATTGTCGGTGCTGCCAACGCAAAAGGCTTTATCGGTGGATTTTTAGAAGGCATTCCTAATGCATTCTATGACGTCAAGGAGTCATTTGTTAATGACGACAAAGTGACTTGTCGTTGGGTTTGTACCGGTACCCAGACTGGTAATTTCTATGGAATGCCACCCACTAATAAGGATGTGAATGTGAACGGAATCACTATTTTTCGTATCGCCGATGGAAAGATTGCGGAACTCTGGAATGTGTGGGATCAGTTCACTCTTGTTGAACAACTAAAGGCCTGATCTTCTTTGCTAAAGGAGGAGAATGTTTCTATTCTCCTCCATTGCTTCTATTTTTTGTTTGCAAACTTAGCAACCCTCTCTCCTAATAATTCTCCTGTTTTGAGATCGCCAGGCGTTGGCATAAATTCATCACCGAAGTTAACTTGGCTCATGACACCGGTGTTGCTGCTTAACCGGTTCGTTGCTTCTTCCATGCTTTTGCCTTGGAATAGCTCATTTGGAGCATCACATCCAATCCAAATCATTCCGTGTTGGAAAGCGAACGTTGCCATGTAGGAAAGTGTGGATTGTTTATCTCCACTGAGTCCGAGGCTTGTCGTAAATCCAGCTGCCAACTTGGAATTCCAAGTACCTTGGAACCAGCGTTGGCTTGTGCCATCAAAAAAGCATTTCATCTGTCCGCTGACCATACCCATGTAGGTCGGAGTTCCAAAAATAATGGCGTCTGCCTGATCTAGTTTTGCTAAAAATTCTTCATTTTTGAAACGTCCGTCAATAATCATTTCTCCAGTTATTTCCATCAGCTCTGATTCAGCCGATCTTGATGCACCAGAGTTAACCGCCTCAGCCAATGCTTTCGTGTTGCCGCTTCCTGAGAAATAAACAACTTTGATAATCGACATCGTAAATTTGCAATTACTATTTACTGTATCACTGCGGCCCCCTCTTGCTCCGATTTATTACACAATATTATGTATTGTATAACATGTTGCAGTGGGCTTGGTTCCCATTAAAATTTAGAAAATCCTTTTCTCGATGAAATACCTTCATTTCCCCGCCCTCCTAGCGCTCTCGTTTGGTTCTGTTTTGTCAGCGTCAGCAGCTGAAGTTCATACAGACCATTTCGTTTCTGAAACTTTAGGTACCGAAATTCTGCCTTCCTCTGGTACTAATGCCAATTTGAATCAAACGGGTGTTAACTCTTTACTCCCTTCAGTCGCTTTGGAAGCCTTTGATTATGAATCACCTTCAATTCCTTTTGACGACCCAGCTTCTATCAATTCTCAGGGGCTAATTGCTTCAGACTCAGGCGAAGATCCTGAGTTATATGAAAATCCGTTTGGCTTGGAAATTCCCGCTATTATTGATCCTTTCCAATTTAGCCATAAGAAGCATTGTGATGTGCTTCGGCACTTAAAGGTACCAGCAACAAGACGGCGTTTGGACTCATACCTTCGTCCGCAATATATCCTTAAGTCTAATAATACTACTGGCAAGTTTTCCCTTGATACCGACCAGCTAATAGCTTCAAAAGCAAGAGATAGTCTTTACAAATCTGGTGTAGATATCTATGGTTGCTATGCGCTTGATTTTGCTGCGGATATTGTAAGTAATACAAGCGATAATCCGATCGCTCGAGGTACTGAACCCCCTTGGAAGGATTGGCAGGGTAATTCTATGCTTGTTCTCGGTATTGATGTTTATTCTCGCCTGATTTCGAATGATTGGAAGGGTGGTCAATGGCATGCTTCGTTTACTTATCCCCAGGCTCTTAATGAAGGCCCACTTTATTCTTATGGTAACTCATTGAATCCTGCAGGTTTGGGTACTCGACAATACCAAGGTTATTTTTATACAGATGTTGGCCGTAGCCGTGATGTTAATCCAAGTATGCAAGGTGTTCGTATTTTCGAGAATTGGGTTCAGCAAGCCTGGGGGCCTATGAATCTCAATTATGTTCGTGTTGGTGCTATAAATCCTTGGATTACTTTTAACAAGTCTTTAGCATCTGGTATTTTTAGTTTCTGGGCTTTTGATGAGCCTGGCGTTATCGGCACAACGCCAATTACCGCTAATGGTCCCTTAGTAACCACCGCTCCCCCTGCTATTTCTATCGCCTATCAGGTAGGAGACAATCTGCTTCTCAAAGGAATGGCAGCTAGTGGTTATTGGGACCCAAGTGGTGGTATTGATAATCGTCGTGGTTACAATATGTATCTTGATCTTGATCACTGGGGCGTTGAGTATTTTTATGAGGCGACATGGCGAGGTGGTACTTATTCATTGGATCCCAATGATCAGGGTAAGCCATGGTTTGTTCGTTTAGGTGGTCAATATCATTCCGGTTTGGGGTTACATAATCTTTACACCGATGATGGTGATTACTATTTCCCTGCGAACGGATGTGATGAAAGTGCTCCTTATGGAACAACTAATTCTTGTAATCTAATTAATACACCAGATGGTTATGGTGGTCGAGAAAAGTATTTTGGTAATTCACAATATTATTTTATGGCTGAGAGTATGGTCTATAGAGAACCTGGTAGTTACAACAGAGGTTTGACTGCTTGGTTTAAGGCTAAATACAGTCCGTGGGACTACAAGGGAAGTTCTACGAAGGGTCTTTATGGTGGACTTGTTTATGAAGGTATTGGAAGCCGAGACCATGATCTCCTCTATTTTGGCTATGCCCATATGCTTTTCAATAAGGGTGTTTACGAGCGTGTGAAAGTGCAAAATGCTTGCGTCAATATGTCTCATTGTGGCACTAGCGAGTTTCAGGGTGTTTTTGAGTTAGGTTATAGCATGCAAGTTACTCCTTACTTCTTTATTCAGCCTAAGCTTTTCTATGTTTTGAACCCTAATATTCGAACTGATTTGGGTGACATCTTCACGGCAGGTCTTGAGCTTCGGCTTTCACTGTGATATGACTACTGCCATCTCTCCAGTTCAGCTTGTCTTAAATTATATTATCGCTTTTAATGCAAGAGATGAGCGTGCGATGCGTTCATCTTTTTCTCCTTCACTGATTACAACTCATCCAGATGATCCAACCCTTGATGTTTCATCCTCGGAACCTTTTATAACTCGTATGCTGTCTTTATGGGATAAGGATTATTGCTACCACCTGCGAGACCTGACTGAATCTCGCTCGCTGATTCATTCTTCCCCCTCTTCTATAGTATTTGCAGAATTTTCTATTGGTGTCTTAGGATTGCCTCCTGCTGCTACCGAGCTTGTTCGTTATAGATGTACGCAATTTATCGATGAGTTTACTGTCTACAAGATATTTCACCCTAAGCATCCTGATTATCAATTACAAGAAAAGTCTCTTTCTACTGAAGTAGAAAGAGACTTTTGATGTATTCTCTTTGATTTTTCTTGTATCTACACTTGGGTATAGATCCAGCTGATCAAAGCCTTGTATCTGTCCCTCGTTTTTGTTTGTTGATCTTTTTCCATTGTTTCGACCCAGTCTTTTAACGGACCCTCGACCCATTCGTTATTGATGTCCATCATAAAAGTTTTACTGTTATCCATTAGTCCTTTGATGTTGCATACCAGTTCGTTTATAACTACTCCTTCTGATACCATGATCATTCCGTATACATATTCGAAGTATTCACCTGAACGCATAGGGGTTGTGATGTATTCGAAGCCCTCGGGATTATTTTGGCCTGTCCAGCTGAGGTCGCCCAGATAAATAAGATCATTCCGGGACCAAAAGTCTTGATCTTTACCCAAAGCCCGGCCCTCAATGGACCGAGCTGTTTCTTCTGATGGAAATGTCACGATGTTCAAATCTTTTCGACTGGTTTGTAGTTTGTTAGTGATACGAGGAATCCTTTATTGGAAGGCTCATGTCGTATTGTCAACTGGCTAGGCACAGTGTCCGTACCTGCAGACTGAGTGGGGACGTCAAGTGTTTGGTTGTAAGTCCCTTTTTTGTTCAAGATATCCATGCTTACGTAGGCCTCGTAGCCAATGGCTTTTCCGTCGTATGTGATGTAGAGGAAGTTGCCCTGGAATTCAGTTCCGTCGCATGTCTCTGGAGCTTTGTAGCATTTGAATTCCGGAGATGCCTTTGGATCTGCTGCATGGGAGTGACCTTTTAGGGCTTCGGTGTCCCAGTGGAAGCCACTACCTGGGAGAACCATGTATCCCTCAGGCAGTTGTTCACTTGGTGTTTTAGGTTCATAAAATGCCTTTTCATTCACACCGCCATTGGGAGATAGGAATGGAAAATGAATATCGAATTGGGGCAGATCCCAAACATTCTCTGGAGCGTGGCCGTACGGAAGCCAACTCATATCAAGTTTGCTGATCCCGAGTAGTTTTCCGAGTTTTTCGGGTACTTCGAGAGTCGTAACCATTGTGTCATTCATCTTTCCGGAACCGTCCTCGTTCGCTTCTTGGCAAATCAGCCATTTTGCACCTTCCGATGCTGCATCTGATTTGCAATTCATTGGTAGTCCGGTTACTGCTGCTTCACTGATGAAGACCCCAATCTCTTTTACACCACCATCGCCATCAAGAACTCCATAACTTCTAACCGTTCCTTCCCCCATTGCCATTTCGTTACCGAGCTCCGTTGTACATGATTTGTCGGAGCAATCGGTAACCGTTTTAAACGTTGTGGTTTCAACTGGTGACTCTTCAGTTGTCGCTGCCATTTGTTTCGACTCTTTCTCTGCACATCCACCAATCAAGGTGAGGCTTGCCGCTAGCGCAAGAAACTTTGCAGTTTTTTTCATGGTAATGCCGTGGTCAATTTCAATATTAGCTTTTCTCTGTCGCTTGAATTCCAAAATTAATAAATTGTCTGCGTTCTGTGACTTTTATGTTTTCTGCATTACATCCCTTCCGTAGTCGTTGCGGCCTTGTTCCTTTTGTTTTAAGTGTTCATGGCTTCTTAATCCTTCCGCCCTTTGACTGTCCCGTGCTCTGGTTCGGGTCTTCTATTCATCTGTTTTGCTTGTCCTTTTCTTGTGATGATTTTTCATTCATGTTCCTATAGTTATTTGTCTGTATTGTTTGTCGATTCGGCAAAATATTTTCTTTCGCGCGGTCTTTTCCCTTGATAGTTTTTTAAGGGCATTTCCCTGGCATTTGCTGGCCGTGTTTGCGTTAACTTCAATCTTTGTGAGATTGCATCTATTTGTATCTTGTTCTATTGTGTCTTCGGTTTTTTATATTTGTTCCGTGTTTTGCCTGCTTTTGACTTGTGTCTCATGATGATGATAAAGGTTTGATACAACTTGTTTGATTTGATGATGCCTTCTTTATTGACTTCTTGCCTCTATGTGTGACTCAACTGTTCATATGCGATCTCTAGTGCCTGGATTCGTTTTGTCACTATTTGTCTTATGCCGAATTTACTTAATCGTTCGTGGAGTCTTTCGTTGGCTCCTGCTACGAGAGCGACTCGTCCTAGCGATTCCGCTTCTTCCACCATCCGTTCCATTGCCAATGCCGCGGTGACACCTATGCGCGGAACCTCCGTAATATCCAGGACTAAGACCTTGAAGTTGCTAATCAGGCCCATCCGAGCACTGATCCCTTTTGCTGCTCCAAAGCTGAGGGGTCCGCGCAGGCGAAATAACATCACTTGGCCCTCGCAGGCTTCCAACAGGCGTTGTTCCTGTTCATTGAGGTCTCCGCTTTCGTGTCCTTTACCCATGTATGGGTTGTCCTCATCCATCCCTTGCAGCTGGGTTTGGGTGATGGCGTCCACCGTCAGCAAATTGGCGACGAACATGCCCACCAACACTCCCCAAATCAGATCCCAGAAGACGGTCATCAACATCACGGCGTACATCAGGGCAGCCGTTTTGATTGAAAGTCGATGGGCCCTGAGCAGAAAGCCCCAGTCGATGATGTCGAGTCCCACCTTGATCAGGATTCCAGCCAGCAAGGCTGTCGGGATTTCCGCAGCCATGGATCCTGCCCCGAGAAGGACAAGCAGCAGCACCACGGAGTGGGTCATGCCGGACAGCGGCGTTGTTCCCCCCGATTTGATATTGATCACCGTACGCATTGTGGCTCCAGCACCAGGCAGTCCGGAAAGCAGTCCTGAGGCGGTGTTCGCGATGCCCTGACCAATCAGCTCTCGGTTGGAGTCATGGTTCGTCTGGGTGATGTTGTCGGCCACAAGGGACGTCAACAGCGAGTCGATCGCTCCAAGCAAAGCCAGAACAAGGCCTGCTTTGAGCAGTTCCGGCAGATGTTGACTGAAGTCCGGCAGGACAAAACGGAGCCCTCCCTCTGGAATGGCGCCGATGCGGTTGAGCGGTTCAACCCCCAACGACTGCAATCGGTCGTCGTTGAACATCAACATCGACAACGGCGTCACGATGAGCAGGGCCAACAGTG
>ERZ802830.1437-NODE-1437-length-22753-cov-15.6979_pt1 | contig 22753 bp, 19 predicted proteins | sample MGYA00345654_ERZ802830 | MGnify/ENA primary metagenome ERZ802830 (study PRJEB30503, sample SAMEA104212375) | marine metagenome | biome: Westerlies Biome; feature: [SRF] surface water layer (ENVO:00010504) within the epipelagic zone...; material: water...
AGATTGGAGCTAATGGTGCAAATAAAGAAACTTATAAAAAGCCTAAATTTGAAAAGCCTGCAGTAAATCTTACTCCACCAAAAAAACCCAAGAAAAAAGGCGAAGGCTTATTCAAAAAATTATTGAATTTGTTTGAGGCAAAAGATGATAAGAAGCAAAACTCAACATCGAACAAGAGAAATCAAAGGAATAAGAGGCGACCAGATAACAGAAATAGAAAACCACAGAATAGAAATAGTTCTAGATCCAAAAACAAACCTCTAGATAAAAAAGAATCTGATAACAAAAATCAAAATAAAAGAAGATCTAAGCCAAATCTTGAAAAAAAAGATGCCAAAAAACCTCAAAGTAGAAATTCTAATAGAGAAAAATCTGATGAAAATAAAAAAGATTTTGAAACTAAAAATTCTAAATCAAATTCACAGACTAGAAAGAAAGTTACTGACAAGCAAACTAAACAAGGTGTGGATGAAATTCAAAGTAAATCAATAAATAAAGCATCGAGTAAACCTAAAGTTGATGAGGTTAAGAAAGATATTGAAAAGATCCAAGAAAACAAGAAACAAAAGCCTTCTGTAGCTGATGCTAAGAAAAGTGAAAAGGCGAAAAATAAAACAATTGAAAAAACTGGTAAAGTCGAATCTTTAAAAAAAGATAATAAACCTAACACGGTGACTGATGAGAAGTCTAAACCAAATACAGTTAAAGAAACTGAGATTAAAGAAAAAGTTAAAAGTGCTAAAGATTGGGGAAGAGCTTCAAATGATCCCAGAAATAAATCTTAACTATTTAATTTTTCAATATAACTTTCAATTAACTTTCCTGAAATAGAGATATTTCCAGTTGGAACTTGAGGTAACTCTTTAAAGTTAAACCAATCTGCTTTATCGATTTCCACGCCATCGGGACTAATAAGCCCTTCATCATATTCGGCGTGATATCCAAGCATAAGTTGGCTTGGAAAAGGCCAAGATTGACTTCCATAGTAAGTAATATTTTTAATTCTTACACTCACCTCCTCAAAAACTTCCCTCTCAATCGCCGATTCAGCGGACTCGCCAGGTTCGATAAAGCCTGCTAGTGTGCTATAAAATTCTCCTGGAAAATTCTTATTATGAGCTAATAAGAGTTCTTCACCATTTGTAACTAGAACAATAATACATGGTGAAATTGTTGGATATATGAGCCTATTCTTGCATTCACATATCATTGCCCTTTCGGTTTCATGAGCTTTTATTCCCTTTCCACATCCTCCACAAAACTGATTTGAAATATACCAATTGTCAATTTGGAGAGATCTAGAGAAAATGTTAAATATCGAGTCTGGAATTCTTCCTAGAAGACTTCTTAGAGGACTTAAGATCATTTCATCTGATATAGGTGAAGAATCCTCTAAGCAAGATACGAAACAAGGTCTTTTACCAAGGTAACCTAAGAAATGTTTATTGATAAATTTCATTTCAGACCACTTAAGATCGTCATCCTCAAATAACAAAACTTCAGAAGCCTTAGAAGTTAAAAATTCTTGATTTCTTAAGATAATTGATACACCTGGTTCAGATGAAGTGTTGATATTTTCTGGCGTAAATACTAAATTATTGTCTACGGGAATCATTTTTTAAGTTTAAGCTATTAAAGAATAGTTTAAAATAGATTAATAAACTTTTAGAGGTAGTTATGCATGAGATTGTAATGAATCAAGGTATGTTGGTGTCAGGTATTATTTTGGCTGCTAGTTTTATTCTTATTTTTACAGAAACACTACACGGATTTCATAGAGTGAAAGTTGCAATGGCTGGAGCTGCTGTAATGCTTGTTGTTGGTCAATCCTATGGTTTCTACTCACCCGAAGCGGCATTTGAAGCTGTTGATTGGAATGTAGTATTTCTACTAGGTGCCATGATGGCTGTTGTATCTATCATGATAAATACTGGAGGATTCGAAGTCCTTGCCGGGAATATAGGAAAAATAGCGAAAGGAAGACAATACTTACTGCTTGCTCTGCTTGGAACAGCAGTAACCGTTATATCTCTGCTATTAGATAACGTTACAACAGTAGTAATATTTGGGCCTTTAATAGTATTGATATGTCAAAAAATGAAAGTCAGTGCTATACCCTATTTAATGGCCGCAGCCTTACTATCAGACACTGGTGGTGTCGCAACACTTGTGGGTGATCCTCCCAATCTAATGATTGGATCTGCTTTTGATATAGCATTTATGCCCTTCGCATATAAAATGTTTCCTATAGTACTTGTTGCCTGGTTAGCAACTTTATACTTTATGAAGTTTTTATTTAAAGAAGAACTTGCAATCGTACCTGAAGGAAAATTTGAAGAAACCATTCCTTATAAAGATAAGAGCCTTTGGAATAAGTCACTTTCAATTTTAGGCTTAATGGTAATACTCTTCGTAATTCATAACACAATCCATTGGGAGCCTTGGATGGTAGCAGGAACGGGTCTGATTCTACTAACTATCCTTGCAAAAGAAATTGAATTTGAAGATGTTATGAAAAATATGACGCACGAAATACCTCTTCTTATGTTTTTTGTTGCCCTGTTTATGCTTGTTGGTGGTGTAGAAGGAAGTAAATTTCTTGAATATTTAGGTCAATACATAGTTCCATTTATAATTGATCCAGTCAGTGGAGAAGTCATTCAAGAGAATTTCATGATGACTTGTATCGCGTTAATGTGGGTTGCAGCTATTATGTCAGCTGCCATTGATAACATTCCATTCACCGCAGCTATGATCCCCATAATTGCTTCACTAGAAGCAGTAGGAGTGAATATTGCTGCTTTATGTTGGTGTCTTGCGATAGGTGTAGGAATGGGCGGTAATGGAACGCACATAGGCTCTACAGCAAATGTCTACATTGTCACAGTCTCAGAGAAACTAGCGAAAACAACTGGCAATCCAGATATGGCGATTACCCCACTTAAATGGGCAAAAAAAGGTTTACCTGTAATGTTATTGACGTTGGTAATTTGTACAGTAATCATGTATGTGTTCTTTGATTATTATGCCCTCCCGCTTCATCCTTGATGAATCATAGATTTTGCGTAGCTCCTATGATGGATCGAACAGATCGACATTGTAGATATTTCCATAGATTACTTACAAAAAGGAGCTTCTTATACACCGAAATGTTGCATTCAAATGCAATTTTAAACGGTGATGTAAATAAATTACTTGAATTTAGGGCAGAAGAACATCCTTTGGCTATTCAACTAGGAGGATCCGATCCAAGCTCTTTAGCAGAAGCTTCAGTAATATCTGAGGAATTTGGTTTTGAGGAAATAAATCTTAATATTGGATGTCCTAGTAGCAAAGTGCAAAAAGGAAGATTTGGTGCTGTATTGATGAGAGAACCGGAATTGGTATCTAAGTGTATCTATGCAATGAAAAAGTCTGTAAGTATACCCGTAACTGTTAAGTGCAGAATTGGGGTCGATGATATGGACGAAGACGCATATCTAGATAAGTTCATTAAAGAAGTGAGTTTTTCAGGATGTGAGACGTTCATAATACATGCAAGAAAAGCCTGGCTCAGTGGCTTAAGTCCTAAAGACAATAGAGAAATACCGCCTCTTAATTACCAAAGAGTCTACAAACTTAAAGAAACCTTCCCTGAGCTTAATATTATTATTAATGGAGGTATCAAAACAATTAAAGAATCTATTGAACACTTGAACTATGTAGATGGCGTTATGTTAGGTAGAGAAGCATACGATAATCCTTTTATTTTGACAGAAGTTGATAGTGAAATCTTTTCCGATGCTATGCACCCAATACGAAGAACTGATATCCTCTACAAACTGCTTCCGTATATTCAATCTGAGATAGATAAAGGAACTAAAATATCTCACATCACAAAGCATTTAATGGGACTTTTTAAAGGCTTTGATGGTGCAAAAAATATAAGAAAGTATTTAGTATCTTTAAGCAATGAAGTCCAGCCAGTTGATAACTATGAGAATTTTCTTTCAGAGATAGCAATATGATTAATAAAATTAAGGATTTAATAACTAAGTTTGGTAACAAAGAAGAAACAGTAGAAGAGTCTTCAATATCACAGCTCAATAATGCTTGTGCAGCGTTATTAGTAGAGATAGCCTTTGCGGACAAAGATTTTGATGAAACTGAAAAAACTTCACTGAAACAAACATTGATAGAGACTTATTCAATTGAAGAGGCTGAAATTGATGAAATTATAAGAGATGCAGAAAATACAGTATCTGAAAGCACTTCACTTTATGGATACACTAGAATTGTTAATGATGAATTTGAGTATGAAGACAAATTAAGTCTTTTGAAGAATCTTTGGAAAGTCGCTTATGCCGACGGAAATCTAGACAAATATGAAGAGCATCTCATTAGAAAAATTTCTGACTTGGTTCATATTAGTCACAGTGACTACATTAATATAAAGCTAGAAGTCAGGGGTGATTAATTAAAGTCATCAAATTCGTCAAAGTCATCGTCTACTTGTCCATCAAGAATTTCAAATTCTCTGCTTTGTAAGTAAGCATCACGGAAGAAAAGATACTCATCCCCTATTACAACACTTTCTAAACCAAGATATCTTGCCCGAGTATCTACTAAATCAATTGCAGTAAGAGAATACGCTGTACGGTCATGATCTATTAACCACAGAGGAGTTAAAAATGCATCTGGGATCATAGACAATGTATCTCTCATCGTGCTTGGTCCTAAACCTGGTAAAACTAAATAAGGACCATCAGGTACACCCCAAACCGCTAATGTCTGTCCAAAATCTTCGTCATTTTTATCAAGACCTAGGCCCGATGCTACGTCGATAAATCCACCAATTCCTAGAGTTGAATTTATGGTAAATCTTGTTATGTCAGAAATTCCATCATTAAGTTTACCTTGTAATATGTTATTAATTGCTACGCTGAGATCTTCCATATTACGTGTGAAATTCGTAATTGATATTTCGATAAAGTCAGGTGTTACTCTTTTATAGAACCTTGCTATTGGAGAAGCAAATTGAAGATCTAATGTTTGATTTAAATTATGAGTCCTCTCATTAATATTCTTTAGTGGATCAATTTCAGATGCAGCAGTATTACTTAAAATAAATATAATCCCTATAAAACAAATCTTTATTATATTCATTTGATTATGTTGATCTGAGGTATACCAGATGATTTCTTTTCCTTAAGAGCCTTTAATGAATCTACTAACTTCTCTGCTATGTTAACAAATTCCATTTTTAAAAGTGAATGATTTTGAATATTGGAATCTTGTGAGATTTCCACCAAAGGGAGTTGAGCCAATAAATCTATAGAATATTCTTCAGAAAGTTTTTTTCCACCACCCTTTCCAAATAAGAAATATTTTTTGTCTTGATCATCAGGCTGGAACCAACTCATATTCTCAATAAGTCCTGTTATTGGTTTGTCTAATCTTTTAATCATTTCAATACCTTTTTTGCAGTCAGAAATTGAAACTTCTTGCGGTGTCGTGACGACTATTGAGGAAGTTAAAGGTATTCTTTGGAGTAAGGTTAATTGCACATCTCCCGTTCCTGGAGGAGTATCTACAATAAGATAATCTAATTCACCCCAATCCGTTTGAGAGAGTAACTGCATAACTGCTCCACTTACCATTGGACCTCTCCAAATCACGGGCATATTTTCACCAGAAATTAAGCCCATTGAAATAAATTTAATACCCTCTTTGGTTAGTGGTTCGATAACCTGTGCTTTTGATAACTTCAATTCACCTGCAGATGAACCAAGCATAATAGGTTGTGATGGACCGTAAATATCTGCATCGACTAATCCTACAGAAAATCCTTTGTCCCTTAAAGCTAATGCGATTTGGAGTGAAATAGCTGACTTACCAACTCCTCCTTTTGCTGAAAATACACCAACTATACTCTTAACTTTTCTAAGAGTTTCAGGAATCCTTAGTTTGTTATCTGTTTGCGCCATATTTTGTTAAAAAAGAACTCATGCAAGTAGGTTATAATTAGCAAATATCTAATATTCTAACCCTACAATGGCACAAGATTCTGAAAAAAGATCAATTTTAGTAACAAGCGCTTTACCTTACGCAAATGCGTCGTTACATCTAGGCCATATATTAGAACATACACAAACTGATATTTGGGTGAGATTTCAAAAACTTTACGGAAATGAATGTATTTACGTATGTGCAGATGACGCGCATGGCACTCCCATAATGTTAAAAGCTGAAGAGCTATCTATGAGCCCTGAAGAATTAATTGGAATAATCTATGAAGAACATAAGAGTACTTTTGAAGATTTTAATATTTCACATGATAATTATCATTCAACGCACAGTAGTGAAAATCAGGTTCTATCTGAAAGAATATATAAATCTTTGTATTCAAAAGGTCTTATAGAAAAGAAAGTTATAAACCAACTATTTGATACCTCAAGGAATATGTTTTTATCCGATAGATACGTCAAAGGATCATGTCCCAATTGTGGAGCAGAAGATCAATATGGAGATAATTGTGAGAAATGCAGTGCTACATATAATGCTATAGATTTAAAAGACCCTATATCTGTTCTCACAGGTACAAAACCCATAATTAAGGAATCAGAACATCTTTTCTTTAAGCTTAGTCTATTGAAAGATGAGATTAATAATTGGCTAGATTCATCTAAAATACAAGAACCAGTAAGGAATAAGCTTAATGAGTGGTTAGATTCTGATTTAAAAGACTGGGATATCAGTAGAGATGGGCCCTACTTTGGTTTCAAAATACCAGGATACGATGATAAATATTTTTATGTTTGGCTCGATGCACCAATAGGTTATTTAGCAAGTCATTTAAATTATTTAATAAAGCACGATTCCGAAAAAGACTTCGAAAGTTTCTGGAACAAAGATTCACCCTCGGAAGTTTTTCATTTTATAGGCAAAGATATAATGTACTTTCATACGTTATTTTTTCCAGCAATGTTATCGAATGCAGATCTAAAGACCCCAAATGGAGTTTTTGTGCATGGCTTTCTTACACTCAATGGCGAAAAAATGTCTAAATCAAGAGGTAACTTTATTTCTGCAGAAAACTATATCGACACCTTAGATTCAGACTATCTAAGATATTTCTTTGCATCCAAACTTAGTACTGGCGTCGATGATATTGATCTAAATTTAGATGAATTCAAACAAAAATGTAACTCTGATCTAGTAAATAAATATGCAAATATTGCCAGCAGGTCTGCTAGGTTTATTAATAAGAATTTTAATAATAGTCTTTCAGAGGAATTGGATTCACCTGAATTAATTGAAGAATTTAAAAATACATCACAAAAAATAGCGGACCATTACGAAAAACTTGAATTTAGTAAAGCACAAAAAGAAATAATGTTATTAGCCGATAAAGCTAATCAATATGTAGATTCCAAGCAACCTTGGGTTCTCATAAAAGAAAAAGGTAATGAGAAATTGGTTCACTCCATTTGCACAACCTCATTAAATTTATTTCGAATACTAACTATAATGTTACAACCTGTCATACCTGGTTTTGTTGATAAAAGTTTAAGATTCTTAAAAGAAGATAAAATAGAATGGAATTCAATAAATAAGACTCTTTTAAATTGTAAAATAGACAATTTTGAAGCCATAGTCACAAGAATAGATGATAATCATTTGGACAAATTAATGGGAAGTTAAAATGGATGAAATTAATATCGAAGACTTTATGAAATTGGACTTAAGAATAGCCAAGATTATCCATGCAGAACCAGTAGAAGATGCTGATAAATTATTAAAATTAGAACTTGATGTAGGTAGTTACGGAAATAAAACGGTTTTTGCTGGAATGAAAAAATCTTATGATGCGGAAATTTTGGTCGATAAATTAGTAGTTTGTGTCAATAACCTGAAACATAGAAAAATGAGATTTGGTACATCAGAAGGAATGATATTAGCTGCAGGTGATGATGATATAGGAATTTTCATTTTATCACCGGATGAAGGTGCAAAACCTGGTATGCAAGTAAGGTAATGACTAAAGAGACAGATATTATAATCATTGGTGCAGGGCCAGTCGGTCTTTTCACCGTCTTCGAAGCAGGACTCTTAGGGCTTGAATGCATCCTCATAGACAATCTAGATAAAATCGGAGGCCAATGTAGTGAGCTTTATCCTGAAAAGCCAATCTATGATATACCCGGTGTCCCCAATCAAACAGCACAAGAACATGTTGATGCATTGCTGAAACAGATAGAGCCTTTTAAATATGATGTATTTCTAAATGAAAGAGTCGAGAGTTTAGAAGAAATCAAAGACGAGGATATCTCTTCTTGGAAAATAACTACATCTGAAGGTAATGAACTTAAAGCTAAAAGCATCTTTATAGCTGCAGGAGCGGGATCTTTTGAGCCTAGGAGACCTCCAAATATTGAAAATCCTGATAGATTTCTTGAGAAAGGTGTTTCCTACTCTGTTAAATCTAAAGAGAAATTTAAAAATAAAGACTTGCTAGTCTTTGGAGGTGGCGATAGTGCATTAGACTGGACCGTTGAATTGGCCGATTTGACAAAATCTATAAAATTAATTCATCGAAGAGATGAGTTCAGAGGTGCACCTAATACTGAAGCTCAAATGAGAGAATTAGTAGAAACAGGTAATGTAGATTTGAAAACTCCATATGTGATAGAAGATCTAGTTGGCACAGAAAAAATTGAAGGTGTTTTAATAAAAAACTTTGAGTCAAAGGAAATAGAAGAGATCAAATGTGATGAAGTTCTATTCTTATTTGGTCTTAATAAAAAATTAGGTCCTATTGCTGATTGGGGTATTGATATGAACAACAAAAAGATCTCTGTAGATACAGAAAAATATGAAACAACAACAAAAGGAATCTTTGCAGTTGGAGATATAAATGATTACCCCGGAAAGCTAGATCTTATTCTTTGTGGATTTCATGAAACTACCTTAGCAGTCCAAGAAGCTTTCAGAAGATCAAATCCCGGTGAAAGAGTTCCTTTCGGTTATACAACCTCTAATACTAAGTTACAAAAGAAACTAGGTGTTAGAGATTAACCATCTGCCTTCTTCTTCCTTCTTGCCATCTGTTTCAATCGTAAAGAATTGATCTTGATGAACCCAGTTGCATCTTCTTGATTGTAAGTATTTTCGTCGTCTTCGAAAGTTACAATTTTTGAATCATAAAGGCTTAGATCTGAGGATCTACCTAAAATAGTTATATTACCTTTGTACAATGACATTTTGACACTACCTGAAACGAATTCTTGAGTTTTATCAATCAACGCTTGAAGAGCTTCTCTTTCTGGACTCCACCAATAGCCGTCATAGATAAGTTGAGCGTACTTTGGCATTAATCCATCCTTTAAGTGCCCAGCTTCAGCATCTAGTGTTATAGATTCTATTGCACGATGAGCTCTCAGAAGAATAGTTCCTCCAGGAGTTTCATAACATCCTCTTGATTTCATGCCCGTATATCTGTTTTCAACAAGATCAAGCCTGCCAATACCATGTTTACCAGCTAATTTATTTAATTTTGAAAGTATTTCAGAAGAAGAATTATTAATATTATTGATTGATATAGGTTCACCAGATTTAAACTCAATTGAGATTATCTCCTCCTCGTCTGGAGCATCTTTTAAAGAAGAAGTTCTTTGCCAAATTTCCTCTGGTGCTTTTACTGATGGGTCTTCTAATATCTCTCCTTCATAAGACGTGTGAAGTAAATTCTCATCAGTTGAATATAAAGGATCATCGGGGCTTGCATCAATTTCTATCTGATGTTTTTTGCAATAATCTACTAAGTCGGCTCTTGAAGAATATTCCCAGGTTCTCCAGGGAGCTATGACTTGTATGTCTGGATTTAATGAGTAAGATCCAATTTCAAATCTAATTTGATCATTTCCTTTACCAGTTGCACCATGAGCTATTGCATCTGCACCCTCTTCTTCTGCAATTTCTATCAACCTTTTACTAATCAATGGTCTTGCAATCGATGTTCCTAAAAGATACTCACCTTCGTATAATGTGTTTGCCTTGAACATTGGAAAAATATAATTCTTTGTAAATTCTTCCTTTAAATCTTCTATTAGTATCTTTGAGGCTCCAATAGCATTTGCCCTTTCCTCAACTTGTTCAGGGTCATGATCCTGTCCGATATCTGCTGTAAAAGCTATGACCTCAGCATCATAGGTATTCTTTAGCCAGTGCAGTATTACAGTAGTATCTAAACCACCTGAATATGCTAAAACAATTTTATTAATTTTCTTATCAGTCATAACAGGATGCGTATTGTATACATAGTAACTGTAATTTCACTAAAGACCTTTAGATTAAGTCCTTGAGGTGATATTTCAAATCACCAAGATAAGACTCGTATTTTTTCCATTGATGGAGCCCCTTGTTATTAATGGGCTCTCTAACTTGCTCGGAACTAGCTGTCTTTACCGCCCGAGAATTCTTATAAAATTCTAATGTTGCATGTTCAAAATCTAGTTCACAAAAGTTCAATAAATCTCTTGTAACCTTTTCTTGATCTTCTAATAATTGCTCATGTTGAACTCTAAAAACGTGTCCTGGAAGGACTTCATCCCAATGATCCATTAGCCTAATATAATTTAAATAATATCTAGCTATTTCAGTTTGGTCATAAGTAAAGGCCTGCCCTCTGGCAAATAATTGTTTGTAACAGCTAAAGCATGTATCCATTGGATTTCTTCTGGCATCTATAATCTTCGCTTTTGGTAATATCAATTTTATTAAGCCAATATGACTGAAATTATTTGGCATCTTGTCTATAAAGATAGGCTTATCAGTTCTTATAAATTTAGTTTCCTCTATGAAAGTCTTACCCAGATTAATCAAATCAGTTCTACTAAGACTACTTATTATTTCTGGATATGCGGTATTCTCTTTTGATGAATTTCCTAATTTTCTTGCAATGTTCATAATATTTGGGAGTTCCATAGTTCCTTCTACTAAAGAATGGGAGGCAAGAATTTGTTCGACAAGAGTTGACCCTGATCTAGGAAGGCCCACGATAAAGATAGGTTCATTGGTATGAAAACCAGAATCTTCAAATTGATGTAATAGATCTAGATTAAAGAAAGATATCAACCGATCGGTTAAAGCTTCTATTGCTTTTGGGTCATATGAAGTCCTTCCTCTATTTAAATGATTTCCAAGATCATAGTATTTATAAGATTTTTCGTAATCTCCAATATCTTCATAAGCCTTACCTAAAGAAAATAAAAAATGTATTTTTTCTCTTTCTGGTAAATCCTGATTATCTATTTGTAATTCCATATTATTCAATTCTTCTTTGTCGAATTTGTATGTTTTTAAATTTGCTAGACTCCAATAAGCTTCTCCAAATTGTTCATCAAACTTAATTGCATCTTTATAAGCACCTATAGATTTATCTTGTGAACCTGTCGTTTTATAAACATGCCCTAGACTCAAATGCACTCTTGGCTGGTTCTCTTTTAAAGATAAAGATTTTTGATATGATTCAATGCCATCATCATGTTGTGAACTTCTTGTCTGCATAGTTCCTAATCCTGCCCAACCTTCTGCCCAATCAGGTCTTAATTCAGTAGCTTTTGAAAAACATTTAGATGCCTTTATAAGGCTTTCTTGATCATCCTTTTGCCTGTAAAGTTTTGCTAGGTTTTCCCATGCCAACGCGTAATCTGGGGCAATTTTTACACAGCTTTCTAACATTCTTATTGCATGATCATTAGATCCAGCTCTTGAAGCTAGCAATGCTAAAAGTCTTATTGCATCTACATTTTCAGGATCCTCAGCTAATATTTCTCTATATATTTTTTCTGCCTCTCCAAGATTTCCTTTCTGTATCAATCCCATTGCTTCTTGAAGTTTTATATATTTAGGATCTGTAGATATGGCATTTTTATATGCCTTTTCGGATTCTTCTTCTTTACCTTGGTCAACCAGAATATCACCGAGCGCTTTCCAAGCTGAAAAACTCGACTGATTATTTTCTAAATATTTTTTTAAGCAAATCTCCGCCTCTTCAAGATTTCCCAATAAAACCCATGCTTGTGATAGATTTTCATATACTTGATAAAAATCTGGCGCAACTTTCAAAGCTTTTTTTAATGGGATAAGAGCAATTTCTGGCTTTCCTTTTTGAAGACTAGATAGCCCGCTTAAGCGAAGAGCATTGGGCTCATCGGGAAACTTTTTTAGAATCTCAGCTAGTTGGTATTCCGCTAAGTCTATTTCACCGGATTCAAGTAAAGAAGAGGCATTTTCATATGCTTCTTTAATACTTACTTCTGTATCAGATTTATTAGACATAGTTTCATTCTATCTTAGACGGAGTTATGCTTCATCCTATGGAAGTCATTCAAAAAACAATAAAGTCATATGGCATCGATGCCATTACGCTATTCATTAGTTTTATTTCCGTTATTACAATTGCTTCATTCATTTTATGGGATGCAAATTTAGCTAAAACCGTAATCGATAATATATATTCATTAATTGTTTCTTACTTTGGATCTTCTTATTTAATTTTAACAATCGTTAGCTTTGTTTTTTTAATAATTCTTGCAACTACTAAATATGGAAAACATGTTTTAGGTGGTCAAGATACTTCTCCTGAATTCTCCTATTTCAGCTGGATAGGAATGCTATTTTGTTCAGGAATAGGTGGAGGGATAATTTACTGGTCAGGCGTAGAATGGGCTTATTATGTTGGAATACCACAATTTAGTATTGAGGCATATTCATCTGAAGCTTATTCTCTTGCAACTGCTTATGGATTATTTCATTGGGGGTTAAGTGCATGGTCAATATACGGTATACCTGCTATAGCACTATCTATAGTATTTTATAAGTATAACCTTAATTCCCTCAGGTTAAGCTCTAGCCTAAAGGGTCTAGGAATTCCTGACATAGAGTCTTCTTATTTTGGTCGATTCATAGATCTTATTTTTATCCTAGCTACTGTTGGAGCTGCGGGTGGAACTATTGGTTCTTATATACCAATGTTATCTAGCGGTCTTACAGATTTATTCAATATAAACAATGGTTTTCATATAGATATTGGAGTAATACTTGTATGTGTAGCCCTATTTGGTTACAGCGTTTATAGAGGCTTAGAAAAGGGAATAAGAATCCTGAGTAACTTTAATCTGATATTAGCCTTAGTTTTTCTATGTTTAATAGTTTTTTCTACAGACTTGAAAGAGCTACTCCAACTATCAGTATCTGGTATTCAATATTCATTTAGCTATTTTTGGAATATGAGCACGCTAGGTATTAGTGAACCTTCAGATTTTGCAAAGGAATGGACAATATTCTACTGGGCTTGGTGGGTAGCATTTGGACCTTTAGTAGGATTATTTATAGCAAGAATCTCCAAAGGAAGATCGCTAAGGCAAGTAATTATAGGTATGTTATTTTTTGGAACGCTTGGAACTTGGCTGTTTTACCTTGTGCTAGGTGGATATTCAATGAATGGTGAACTTAACAATGAAATAAATGTAGTTCAAAATATGAAAAATATAGGTCACGCAGAGACAGCAATATCTGTAATTAGCTCCTTGCCCGCCAGTTCAATAATGCTTTGTATTTTTTGCATTATTACAATTGTATTTATAACTACTTCGTACGATTCGATGTCTTACGTAATCTCATCTCACGTTTTAAATGTAAAAGGAAAGGTAAAAGAGCCTCACAAAAATTTAAGATTGGCTTGGGCTATTGTTTTAGGTATTTTGCCTGCCGTACTTGTCTTATATTCAGATCACAGTGTTGCTTTAGACTTAATACTAATAACGTCATTACCATTACTATTTATTTACCCCTTAATGGCAGTATCAATAATAAGGGAGCTAGTAAACGAATAATCCTTACAGTTTATATTTAAGTCTAATACCAATTTCTCTTGGTCTATTTGTAAACTTCGTTTCTGGTCTAAAGCCTTGATATTCCCATATAACTGCTCTTTCATCAGAAATGTTATCTATATACAAAGTTCCGTCCCAATTCTCCCCTTCTAGAGTCGAAGAAAAACTTCCTAAGGTATATGCAGGTTGATTCACAGGATTAGTTATAGAAGATTCTCTTTTTCCAGTTCGAGATAAATTCAAATCCCAATACGCATTTCTTCCAGCAAAACTGAATTCTTTATTAATCGCAATCGAAGCTTTCTGTTTGGCTACATTTGCTAATTGAGTACCTGAAGTTGCTTGAACTACACCGTTAAGTACAAAGTCTTCTTCTAACTTTGGATCAATTAGAGATGCTCCTAAAACTATGAAGAATCCATTATCTGTAATGATTGTCCAGTCTAGCTCAACACCAGTTATTCTTGCATCACCAATATTTGTATTAAATTGTATAGTTGCTAAATCACGATCATAGACAGCAGTTTGCATATCCTTCCAATCCATCATATATCCAGCAATATTAAATCTCTGAGTACCATCAGAATTCGAATATTTATAACCGACCTCGTAATTATTTAGCTCATCAGAGTCGTAATATAAAGGGGCTGAATCACTATTTTTATTAGTTCTGTTTGTTCCAGCAGGTCTATAGCCCTGAGAAAAATTAAAATATAACAGAGCATCATTTTCTAATGTTCTCGATATAGCTAATTTTGGAGAAATGCCAGAATCTTTTTCCGTTCTATTGGCTTCATGTCCAAAATAATCTATGCCGTATCCACCAAAATAACCATCCTTTGCATCAAAAGTTAATTTTGAATCAAACGCTCTAAGTCCGAGCGTTAAATCAGTATTATCATTTAGAGAAATAATAGCTTCACCATAAACTGCTTTAGTCTCGTCCTTCCTGAGATTATCTGCATCCCACCAAATTCCTTCTCTACCAGCTATGCCCGTTCCTCCAAAAGACCCATTTGACCACTCGTCTTGTAAACCCGGCCATTTATAAGTGTATTGATAAGGGTTTTCCAATTTGTCATAAAATACGCCAATTAACCATTGAACTTTATCTCCTTCCTCACCGCCAGAAAATCTTAATTCATGAGTATCTCTTTCCATACTGAGAGAGTAATCTGCCCACATTGTTGGATTATTACAATCGTATGTACCGTAATAATAGTAGGAATAATAATCACAAGTATAATAGCTCGCATAACCGAAACCATTAACGCCTACTGCATCCAGACTATAGTACTCAACATAATCGTTGTAATCCCAAAGATAACGAACATCTCTATCAAAGAAAGTACCAGCATAAGTAAAAGAAGATTCCCCAATATTACCCTCTAGAGTAAGACTAGTTTGATCCCATTCATCATCAGTAAATTCATCTTTAATTCGACTGGTCTTAAGATCTCCTAAGGTATCTGGCTGATGATCCCAACTTCCAGAAGTATAGGATTCTTGACTTATATGAGTAAGTGTCGCCATTAAATTTTCATTGATCCATGCTCTTACTGAAGCTCTAAAACCTTCAACCTCACTCTCATTGTGATCATCTTCGCTTAATAGTGGAACTTCGTAACCGCTACCTGAAAAAGTTCTAGTACCGCCCACAAGATCAATAAAACCACCTTCAGTTACATTATAGGCAGAAACTCTTGCTGCAATATTATCTGATATGGGTAAATTTATATAAGCCTCTAGACTCTCAGAATTATCCGCATCTGATCCAGAGGATACGTCTAATTCTGCACCAAAATCAAATTCGTCAAGTTGAGGCTTTTTCGTTATGAGTCTGACAGTTCCTCCTTGAGCACTAGATCCGTACAAGGTTCCCTGAGGTCCGTTAAGTACCTCAATTCTTTCCATATCATAGATATGTAAGTCAGGATTTAAGCCAACTGTATTAATAGGAGATTCGTCTATGTACATTGCAACGGTGGTATTGGGACCAGCTAGATTCCCAAAATTTCCGTCTGAGGTGCCTCTAATATAAAAAGCGGATCTTCCGGGCCCATACTGGATATAAGAAAGAGAAGGAATTAGCTCAGCATAATCCATAAAATCATTTACATTAGCGCTCTCTAATCTTGACCCAGCTATGGCTTGTACACTCATTGGGAGGTCCTCTATTTTAGATTCTCTCTTACTAGCGGTAACGATAATTTCTTCTACACCATTAAGTTCTTCTGTTTCATCAGTGAGTAAATCACCAGATTGCATTGTTCCTAAAGTGGCTATACTTCCAAAAGATAAAGCTTTTTTTAGAACTGAATCTTTTAATTCAAAGGCTGGTATATATTTGCGCATAATTCTCCCCAATTACATATCTCAATATAGCAAATTAATTTCAAGATTTTAACTAATTTGTAAATATTAAGTCACAGAGCTCTCGTTCAAGTTTTTGATCTGTCTTAATTGTGGTATCGAGAATAATATAGTTCTCATCATCACCAAATTCACTCCAAAAAACTTCAGCATCTTCTGAGTTTGGATTTCCTGTTTTCGCAAATTGGGTCCAATAATTCATCATGCTAGCAGTAAGCTTTTGGTCTTTATTTGTTGTAGGGAGATATACATCATGAGTACCGAAAACATATGGAATCTCGGCTCCGTGATAAGAAAGAATATTTTCACTATTAACTCTTTGTTTACTAAACAAATATTGATAAACCTTGTTGCCAGATTTGGTCATTTGTCTTGCAATAAAAATTGAAGGACAAGCAGTCAATTGGTTTGTCCCTACTCTATCAGATGCTAAAGGTATATCAGATAAATCCAGTAGAGACATTATTTTATCGGCTTTACCAGGATTCCTTTCTGTAATTTGTTTAATCAAGTCTTCAATAGACAACTCTTTGTCTATATAAAGATATTCTTCATTTTTATTACTTCCAATAATAAGATCAACTTTATTTAAATTTCCGCTTGAGTAAATATTTAAGATTTCTTTTTGTATCAAATCCCCATCAATAATTGGATGAAATGGATAGCCCATGGCCTTAGATGCATCTAATAATTTATTAGAGTCTATCTTTCTTAAAGCTTCAAAATTATTGGGGCTAATAATATCTGTGGCCTCTTTAGCTAAACTATGAGCATCTTGAATATCTAATAAGCTATAAGGACTAATAAGGTTATAGCCACCGCTCTGTATGATAGCCTTTTTAAATAGTCCTTCAGAAGCAGTCGAGGCTAGATGATATGAAATATGAGCTCCTCCTGCAGATTCTCCAAAGATAGTTATGTTTTTGGGATCACCTCCAAAATATTCAATATTTTCCTTTAACCACTGCAAAGAAAGGATTTGATCTTCTAGTCCAAAATTACCTGTTTGTTTAATCATATTTGGATGTCTAAAAAAACCAAATATATTTAACCTATAGCCAATTGATACAACTACAACATCTTTATTAGACAAATTATGACCAATATAGTCAGGCTCATAACTCCAACCAGCGGTATCATTTCCACCATGGATCCATACCATTACAGGTTTTCTAGCAGAAGTTTCTAATGATTTGGTCCAGATATTCAGATAGAGACAATCCTCTGATATTGAATTGACGTGATCAAAAAGAGATGGATCGCTTCCAAAAGCCTTTATGACATTATGATACCAATCCGTATTGTATCTATCTTGCATGCATGCAGGTTTAAATTGTCTTGCATCAATCTTTAAATTTTTCTTTGCAGGTATTGGAGACTTCCATCTCAGGTTATTGATAGGAGGTTCTGCATATGGTATTCCTCTGAAAATGAAAGTATTGCTCTCTGTTTGATATTTACCAAGATATTCAACATCCCTAATGGTTAATTGTTTATCTAACTCTATAGCTGCGATCATCCAGCTTGAAAGAAAAAAACTTATTAATAAGATTTTACTCATATTTTGTACTTCTCAATTTCTTACAATTGTACCTAGTAAACTTTATTTCGTTCACTTTATTGCTATATGTGCTGCTATGAATTCTAATGTCATAACTTATATCAAAGTTTTTAATAATTATGAAAAAACCTAAAGATTTAAATCTAGAGACATTATCTTTACATGCAGGAAATAAACCTGATTCAGACTTTGGCTCAAGAGCGACACCAATCTATCAAACCTCATCTTTTGTCTTTCCAGACTCAGAAACAGCAGCAGGAATTTTCAATAATGAAAGAGCTGGTCATACCTATTCGAGGATAACAAACCCTACTAATGCAGTTCTGGAAGAAAGAATCAGCTCATTGGAAGGTGGAATAGGTGCAATTTCAACAGCTAGCGGACAAGCTGCACTCTTTTTAGCAATTACAACAATATTAGGTAAAGGTTCACACATAGTAGCTTCTAAGAGTCTCTATGGAGGAAGTCATAATTTACTTGAATATACATTACCAAGATTTGGAATTACCTCTTCTTTTGTGGACTTTAGGAAACCTAAAAATATAAAGTCAGCTATACAAAAAAATACAGGTTTAATATTTGGTGAAACTCTAGGTAATCCTGGTCTTGATGTTATGAACATCGAAATGGTTTCAAATATTGCACATCAAAATAAATTACCACTTTTAGTAGACTCTACATTTACCACGCCCTATTTAATGAAACCTTTCGACTATGGAGCTGATCTGATTTTTCATTCAGCTACTAAATTTCTCTCAGGACATGGAGTTGTTATAGGTGGGCTGCTTGTGGATAGTGGTAATTTTGAATGGAGTTCAAATAAAAAATTTAAAACACTAAATGAACCTTATAACGGATTTCATAATATGAAATTTGTAGAAGAGTTTGGACCTGCCGCCTTTATTAATAGAGCCAGAAAAGAGGGAGCAAGGGACTTTGGTGCTTGCATGAGTCCTCACACTGCCTTTTTAATTCTGCAAGGGTTAGAGACACTTAGTTTAAGAATGGAAAAACATATCTCAAATACTCGTGAAATTGTTTCATTCCTTAATGAACACAAAGACGTTAAAAGTGTTTCTTATCCTGAATTAGAGAATCATCCAGACAATAAACTAGCTCGAGAAATTTTACCAAAAGGTTGTGGAGCAGTTTTTACATTCGAAATTGAAGGTGGGCTTGAATCTGGTAAGAAATTTATTGAATCATTAAACATCTTCTCTCATTTAGCAAACGTAGGTGATGCAAAATCACTAGTGATCCATCCTGCTAGTACGACTCACCATAGAATGGATACACAAGCATTAAAAAATGCTGGGATTAGTGAATCTACGGTAAGACTTTCAATAGGTATCGAAGATATAAATGATTTAAAAGAAGATCTTGATGAAGCATTAAAACAAGCGAATCGATAAAATGTACTATCATCCTATCCAACAAAAAATTAATAATAGTGAGCCTATTATTTTTATTCACGGTACTGGTATGGATCATACAGTATGGACCTTACCTGTGAGATATTTTTCTAGAAAAAAAACAGATGTACTAGCAATAGATTTGCCTGGTCACGGACAAAATAAAGATAAACCACTGGACTCAATATCTAAGATTTCAACCTATATTTATAATTTTCTAGATAAATATAAAATTCAAAGATGCTCCTTAGTTGGTCATAGTATGGGTTCTCTAATAGCATTAGAGATGGCATCTTCTCGACCTGAAAGAGTCAAAGCAATATCTATGATAGGAACGGCTTTTCCAATGCAGGTAAATGAAGCACTATTGGAATCTGCAAAAAGTAATCCTCAAATTGCTATAAATATACTTACATTTATGGGGTACAGCTTTTCTTCACGATTAGGTGGCAATAAAACACCTGGGATGTGGATGACAGAATCAACTAAAAGATTGATGCAGAAAAGTAAAAAAGGAATTATTTATAAGGACTTGAAGGCGTGTTCAGAATTTACTGATGGTCTTGATAAGGCAAAAAAAGTTGAGGCTAAAGTACAATTAATTTTGGGTTCCAATGATTTCTTAACACCGAGGATTAAAGCACAAGATTTAATTGATAATTTCAATCAACCTCTCGTAGAGGAAATATATGGCTCTGGACATTCCCTGATGATGGAAGAGCCTAACAAAGTGCTCGACTATTTAATAAAATTATTTAAAAATTAACACTTTAGGGGGACTGTTTGAATAATCTAATCATAGGTGACGGAGGAATGGGCTCTGAATTAAGATTCAGGGGAGTCGAAGTTCCCTCTCATATTGAATCAATCTGGTCTGCTTTAGCTCTTATTGATAATCCAGAAGTTATAAAACAAATTCATTTGGATTATATTGAAGCAGGATCTGAATATATTACTGTAAATAATTATGCAGTTACTCAACCAATCTTAGAACGTGCAGGAATGTCAGATCAACTTGAGGACTTAACACTCCTCTCAATTTCTCTTGCTAAAGAAGCCATCAAAGAATCTGGTAAAAATATAATGGTTGCAGCCTCCTTGCCCCCTCTGGAGACAAGTTATCGGGCTGACCTTATTCAAGATACCTCAAAAATGTCTGATCAATATGGTGAACTAGCTGAAATTTTAGACGGTCAAGTAGATATAATGCTATGCGAAACTATGGCAAACAGTGAAGAAGGTAGAGTTGCCCTCTCTTCTATTCAAAATTCTAAAGCTAAAAAATGGTTAAGTTGGACTTTACATGGCAATAGACTAAATAAGCTACCTAGTGGTGAAACAGTAGTTGAGGCCTTTGAAGCAGTCCCTGATTTAGCTTGCGATGCTTATTTAATTAATTGTTGTGGTGCTAATCTTGTCACTGAATCATTAAAAGAATTGAACAAACTCACCGATAAACCTATAGGGGGATTTGCCAACTCAGAAATGATAGAAGCAATTCAAAATGATTCTTCCAATATAAGTGCTGAAAATGACCATTGGGCTTCTGCTTCTGTTATTGATGAGAAAACTTATACTGACGAAGTTTCTAAATGGATTGATGAAGGTGCAACAATACTGGCCGGGTGCTGTCGTACAAGACCATCTCATATAAAAGAGATGACAGAAAGGTTAAGTAAGAAGTAAGAAATTAGTCCTGTTGTTCAGCAGAATCGATAATTGTTTGAAGGTCCCCTGCTTCATGCAGCTCAGAAATAATATCACAGCCTCCAATTAACTCTCCATTCACAAATAGTTGAGGAAATGTTGGCCAGTTTGAGAATTGCGGTAAATTGGCTCTTATTTCCGGATTTGAAAGAATATCTACAAATGAAAAAGGTTTTCCACATGCAATTAATATCTGCGAGGCTTTTGATGAAAACCCACATTGAGGGGCTTCTGGTGAACCTTTCATATACAAGAGTATTGGGTTGTCCTTAACTTGATTCTCTAGTTCTTCAATTATTGTCATTTTTCTATTTTACATTATTTACATAAATCTAGGAATTGCTTAGTTACAACTTCCAGACCATTGATAAGAGCATCTGAAATCAAAGCATGACCTATCGACACTTCATCGGCAGGTACTTTTGATAAAAATAATTGTAAATTATTCAAGTCTAGGTCATGACCTGCATTAACACCTAATCCAAGGCTCTTTGCATGATTAAATGCCTTTTCATATTGAGAAACTACCTCAAGAGTTGGATTAACAGCATAAGGACCAGTATAAAGCTCAATCCTGTCTCCTTCAGCCAATTTTATCTGTTCAATGTGAACCATATCTGGATCAACAAAAAAACTTATTCTTGTTTTAGCGGTTTTAAGTGTATCAACTATATTTTTAATACTCTCAAGATCATTCTCTTTGATCTGCCATCCATGATCAGAAGTTATCTGTTCTGGAGAATCAGGCACTAATGTACATTGATCAGGTTCTATTTCTTTCACTAAATTTATAAAACCAGGATAAATCTTTGTGGGTTCAGAATATGGGTTCCCTTCAATATTGAATTCTATATTTGATTCTGTGCAAAGTGAGGAGATATCATAAACATCATCAGGTGTTATGTGTCTAAGGTCAGGTCTAGGATGAACAGTTAATCCCTGAATCCCGCAATCAATTAAGATTTTTGATAATTCAATAATATCTGGTCTACCCTCGCCTCTGGCATTTCTTAGCCATGCTATTTTATTTACATTAACACTTAAATTTGTCATCTTTGATGTTCTATTATTACTTTACCGCTAACGTGTCCGGTTGCGGCCTTGCTATGGGCTTGGCTTATATCCTCTATATTATAAACAGAATCGATAATAGGCTTTATTGTGCCATCCTGTACTAATTCTGTAAGTTGTTCTAATCCAGACAAACTTGGCCTGTAAATGGACCAGTGAATATTTATTGGACTAAATTTTCTTTTCTGCATTTGTCTTAAATACAAAGCATGAGGAGCACCAAGGAGAATGCCTTTAGTATCTAAAGTGGTAACTAATGGATGTGTTAATGTTATGTAATGCGAATCAGAAGATTTCTTTAGGATAGAACAACAATTTTCTACTGCATGATCTGATACATGATCGCCCAAAAGATCGTAAGCAATATCGTAATCCTTTAATAGTTCTTCAAAATTTGATTTGTTGTAATCTATTACATGGTCGGCACCTAGAGATCTTACAAGTTCTATATTTTTTTCACTACAGGTTGTAGCTATCTCACAGCCCATACTTTTGAATAACTGTATGGAAAAACATCCTACACCCCCTGCACCACCCTGTATAAAAACCTTCTTTCCTTTTAAATCTTGTGGCCTAAGCCCTGCCCATCTAATGATTGCTGACCAGGTAGTTTGGGCTACGTAAGGTAGAGAAGCTGCATGCAAGTGATCTAATTGACTTGGTTTATGAGTTATCTCATCTATATCAATACACACATATTCGGCATGAGTACCAGAATTCGCATTAGAACTGCAACCCCAAACCTCATCTCC
>ERZ802830.1438-NODE-1438-length-22744-cov-10.5537_pt1 | contig 22744 bp, 26 predicted proteins | sample MGYA00345654_ERZ802830 | MGnify/ENA primary metagenome ERZ802830 (study PRJEB30503, sample SAMEA104212375) | marine metagenome | biome: Westerlies Biome; feature: [SRF] surface water layer (ENVO:00010504) within the epipelagic zone...; material: water...
ACCACTTTAGCAAGGTCAGTACCTTATTCCTACGAATATAAATTATCTACACCAGTTTCTGGATTTGTTCAAATGTTAATTGGTGGTCCTACAGATAACAGAGGACTCCCTTACATACTTGAAATATATGGTGGTAACACTTATGAGGAAGCAAGGGATCAAACTAATCTTATGCAAACGATTGATATCAGTTACAAAGTTTATCCAAGTCCAGCTGGGTCGCCGTCAGATTCATATTATCTTTACAATCATATATTCAATCTCAATGAATCAACTGGAAATTGGGAAGATGACACAACTTACAGCGGTAAATACTAAACATACCTTTTGATTGAAGAATCACCCTAAAGATCATCTCAAAACAATCCCACAATCACACCCCCTTCACTTAAACACATCCCACACCATACAAACTATATGTACTACACAGTAACACCATATGGAGCCTCTCTTAGAGTCCTCCTTGTATGAACCGATTGAGTTCCCAAAGAGTTCAGGGAACTACATTATTTACCTCACGAAAAGAGACTTCCTACGCTTTGTGTCTCTCAATGTAACAGAGATTCAAAGAGAACTAGACATGGAATGGGTGGAAAGGTTACGAACGAAAGCCCATTCGATGTTCCAAGATTGTGGATATTACGACTTTGGGTTGTTCCACATCGGACAATTCAAGAGCACTTTGTACATCTTAGATGGTCAGCATAGGTATATGGTGCTGAAAGACATCCCGGAAGAGTTAGAAATCCAAGTCAAAGTGTACAACTGTAAAACCCAGGACGGCATGAACAACATCTTCCAAATGATCAACGGAGGGAAGCCCTTTCAGTCCTTCGAGTCCATCTCGGACCAGATTCTGATCAACACTTTCAGAAAACACATGATGACACGATACAAGCCTTATTTGTCCTCCGCGAGGAAACCTAGGTGTCCCAATATCAATCTGGACACAATGATTCACAAAATGATAGACATTCATTTCATCGAAACGATGGGGTTCACCAACGCAGACGCCTTGATTGAATGCGTAGAGAAAATGAACGACTTTTACAGATTCGCATCCTACGACAGTTTCAAGAAATGGAACATCAAACACGCGTACGAACTGAAACACAAGTGTATCGAGAAGTCCTTGAAAACGAACAAACCCTTACTGCTAGGAATGTACGACCACTTCGAATGGATAGACTTACTCGTACGATGCAGAGAGGAACACCTAGATTTCAAGAAGGTGCCCCACTATCCTTTGAACTACCGCGAACGCATCAGCAAACCACTGCGTCGTCGTGTATGGGAAAAAAGAAACGGCAAATCATTAGAGGGAAAGTGTTATTGCTGTAAGGAAGATGTGGGGTATGATGCCTTTGAGTGTGGACACATCCAACCTGTGTTTTATGGTGGTTCAACCACTGTAGACAACTTAGAACCCATTTGTAAGATTTGTAATCGAGATATGGGCACAGAGAACTTAGAAGTGTTCGTTCGGAAGAATTTCTAAAGATTCATTCACTGTTCATTCATCTTAGTACCATAAACATTACTTAAGATCATTTTTATAAACAGAATAAGAACCAATCATAAGTTATGAATCTTATTCTATGTCTGTCATCGATTGGTATGTACTTTCCGTCGATGTACGCAGCATCCCAAAATCAAACATTCATAAGCACAATGGGTTGTATGATTGCGACATGTTCATTCTTACACCATTTCACCAATAAGCATGGTTCATTGTTTCATAAACTTGATTTAGTAGTGTCTAGAGTATGTGTCACTGGGTGGCAATCTTGTATCATTCTTTATGGAAATGATTTCGTTATGGATACTCTTTTTGTGTTGTACATTGTATCGTATCTATCTTCATCGTATCAACAATCTCGTGTGCGCTGTAATGTAGAGAAATGTGACAATTGGGTCTACTCCCATTTGTACTTTCATTTTGTGAGCATAACTTCCGGTTTTCTAACCGTGAAATACTTGGCTCTTTCACAAGAACAAGTTTAAAGTTTATATAATAGTATTATAGAACAACCCAAACTCACTATGTACTACAAAATCATTGATAACAAGGAATACGACAAGAAACTACTAGAACTGGCGGACTCATTCATTGATGGACAAGGAGACGGAAGAATCTCCAAACTGGAAATGCAATCTCTATTTGAAGCCGTAAAGGACGCGAATCGTGTCACGAACATCGAGAAGGCAACCTTACAGTACATTCTCGATCACTACAACTGTACACCATCAGCCATCTTGTACTACAATGAACGCTTCAAAGAACTGTAAAGTACTTTACAGCAAAGTGTTCAAAACACTTCCTTGAAGACTAACAGTTACTAACTACATAGTCTAATTCTATATTCTTTATTCCCCATAAGAAAATGTTTTCTTTTGTTTGTTTTTACTACGGTGTACACTACTAATCTAGTTTGTTCGTTTACTCCTTAGACTTCGTCTTCTTGACCTTCTTAGGGGTCACCTTGGGCTTATTCTCTTCCTCTAGCACAGGTTCCTCTACCACTTCTTCTGTAACTTCAACTTCTGTATCCAAATCACTATTAGGGATTTCTTCGAAAATGGTTTCACCACGCTTCTCATTCACCTCTTTAATCGCTTCCATTAGCGCATCATACTTACTCTTAGAAGTGTCGTTCATCATCTTTGTGGTCATATACTGTGCACAAGTCATCACATTTGTCTGTACAACTCCTGTGTCCTTGTACTTTGTGCGCACATAAGTCATATTCTCACCGAGGAGAATTTGCCTAGGGGTCTTCTCCTTCTTCTCAGAAGGGTCCTTATCCTTCTTAGTCTTCTTCATCTGCTTCTTCGTCTTCTTAATCTCCTCCTTGACACTCGAGTCCAGACGCTCTAGCTCACTATTGAAGAAGTCAGTGATTTCGGGAGTCATCAGCTCACTCACTTCCAGCTTATCAATGATTTCTTTGATGTATTCATTCTGGAACTTGTAGATTTCCTTCTGGAAAAGCACAAGAGAAGAGGAAGCCATTGGTAATGTAAGTGTGTATGATAAAGAGAGTGTAGAAAGTGTTGGTTTTTGTGTTGTGAGTAACTCTCAACCAAGATTTCAAATTTTTTCTTGGAAGCTCGGAAGGAAAGCCTCTTAAAGTAAAAGTACAGTCTCGCTAACTATGAAAAGCCTGATGAAATGAATGTTTACAACAGTCTTTCTACGAGGGTGGGGGAAAGTTCAGCGGAAAGAATGGAAGAGTCTTCTTGATTATGGAGAATCTGATGTGTAAGTACAGTGTTCGAAAAGTCTTTTTTAGACACGAGTGCAAAACCCTAGCGCACTTTCTCTTTCGGATCGACACCCTCGTGTTGCTGCGACACCATGGCTTCCTCTGCGAACAAGGTGCGTAAACGCGCACGGAGAGCGCTGCTAAACGCGCTGAAGCGCTGCTAAACGCGCATGGAGAGCGCTGTTAAACGCGCTGAAGCGCTGCTAAACGCGGCGGAGAGCGCTGTTAAACGCGCGGAGAGCTGAGCGAGTAAAGGCGGTGGAGCGCATGGAGAGCTGTGTAAAGGCGGCGGAGCGCTGCGTAAACCCGCGAAGCGCTGCGTAAGCGCGCACGGAGAGCCCTGTAAAACGCGCGAAGCGCTGCTAAACGCGCGAAGCGCTGTAAAAGGCGGCGGAGCGCATGGAGAGCTGTGTAAAGGCGGCGGAGCGCTGCTAAACGCGGCGGAGCGCTGTAAAAGGCGCATGGAGAGCTGTAAAAGGCGCGAAGCGCTGTAAAACCCCCCGGAGACCCCCTTCAGCGCATGGAGAGCCCTGTAAAACGCGCGAAGCGCATGGACTATTTCTGCGCACTTTCCCCCCTAGGGATCTGTGTTAGAGTAGAGCGATAAAGCGAAAGCAGCATGGGTGGGTGGGGTTTCGGGTTTACTGTACCGAAGGCGAAGAAAGCAGCCGAAGCGAAGAAAGCAGCCGAAGCGAAGAAAGCAGCAGCAGCGAGGAAGAAGGCTGCGCAAGCCGAAGCGCAAGCCGCAGCAGCAGCGAGGAAGAAGGCTGCGCAAGCCGAAGCGCATGCCGCAGCAGAAGCCGAAGCGAAGGAAGCCGAAGCGCAAGCCGCAGCAGAAGCCGAAGCGCATGCCGAAGCGCATGCCGCAGCAGAAGCCGAAGCGAAGGAAGCCGAAGCGAAGGAAGCCGAAGCGAAGGAAGCCGAAGCGAAGGAAGCCGAGGCTGCGAATATCAAGAAGAAAGAGGAGGATCTGGTTGAGGAGGCTGTTGCTGAAGCGGAGAAAGCCGCAGCAGCCGAAGCGCAAGCCAAAGCAGCAGCCTTACTGGAAGAGCAGCAGCAGCCGAAGCAGCAGCAACAGCAGCCGAAGCAACAGCAGCCGGAGCAGCAGCAGCAGCAGCCGAAGCAGCAGGAGGAAATACTTGTGGCTGCTGTTGCTCCTCCTGCTGCTGCTGCTGCTCCGGCTGCTGCTGCTGCTGCTCCGGCTGCTGCTAAGGCTAAGGCTAAGGCTAAGGCTAAGGCTGCTGCTCCTGCTCCTGCTCCGGCTGCTCCGGCTGCTGCTCCTTCAGGTTCAGGTAAGACACTTCCTCACTTCCTCCGCTCAAACATACCTTTACATGAGCATACCCCCTATGAATGTGTTCTTACTTATTGTTTGGTACGGGTTTGGTTACAGAGAGTGAGCATACTCAGTCTAATATCCATCAAAATCTCGCCATCGTCCCCATGAAGTCGACTGCTCAATCGCAAGGCACTATTCAAATGGTAAGAATGGTTTATGCTACTGTACTATCTTTATATTACTAGTCTTGATATTACCTGTGGTGATATTACTAGTAGTCTTGATTGATACTGAGAGAGGAAGTCCATCGTCCAACACAGGAAAGCGGTATGTTTGAAGTTATCCTTAAAACCACGCAGCAGAACTTAGAACTGAATTCGAAGATGGTGAAGAGCTGCTGCAAGTTGATGGATTCAATATCCAAAAAGGTAACGACATCTCGTGACTCGAGTGTACGCTAGTGGAGTGGAACTGCTTGATACAGAGTAAAAGAACCTTCTTTCAAGATTTCAATGTACCGAATTAGACTTGTTTACGGTGTACGGTGTGTGGGGACCCGACAGCTTGACGATAACGACTTCGGAAAAAGCAGTAAGTCTGCATCCACTTCTTCAGCCAAGCGTTCTCAATCCAAGAAGCGCAAGTTGGCCGTCATTATGGTGGATGGTGTGGAGACAGAGGTGCGTTATATGGACTAGTAGATATGGTTCTGATATGCTTTGTATGCTGTGAAACATCCTTTGAAACTAAATGGGATGACTCGTGTCTGTGCAGATGATGAACGGAATCGCTGGTCACTACAACTACAACAAGACTCTTCGTTTCTGGGGAGTGGTGGATGGAGTGGAGAATGGCTACACTGAATCGGAACTCCCTGAGAAGCGTAAGTGTTCACGCGTACCATGTCTAATGATAATAATGAATGATTATGATTCATGTTTCTAATGATACTGAAGATGCTGAAACGATACTGAAGATGCTGAAACGATACTGAAGATGCTGAAACGATGCTGAAACGATGCTGAAGATGCTGAAACGATACTGAAGATGCTGAAACGATACTGAAGATTCTTAAACTATTCTGTTGTGTGTAATGGGAACGAAACAGTCAAGCCACTCCTACTCGAGTACAAGGAGAAGAACAACACCATTATCAAGGAGAAGAGCAACTGTGAGCGCGTCCCAGTCTTTCTGACTTAAAGATTCATTCATAAAAGGAAAGAATGTGAATGATAGAGACGCCTGAGGGGCTTAAGACACCTGAGGCGCTTAAGACGCTTGAGACGCCTGAGGCGCTTAAGACGCCTGAGGGGCTTGAGACGCTTAAGACGCCTAAGACACCTGAGGCGCTTAAGACGCTTGACATTCAACAGCATATCCAGGAGTTACCTAGTGAGTTACAGCAGTCTATCTATCAGAGGACGATGGAGCTTAGAGAGCCGATTAAAGTGCTAGAGCCAATACAAAAGTTAGACATCCATACCCATTCGAGGTTTAGTGATATCATACAGCATTTGAAAACACATCCTAGTGCTCATTCCTATTTGAATTGGTTCGAAAACTCGCTGCTGTTTGAGCTCAACGACGGTCGTTCGTTGTTTCAAGGCTTCTCTCCGACGATGTACAAGGCTTTCAAGGGGTTAGACGACGACGGAATTGTGTTTGCCATAGAAAACGAACACTCTAGCATAGAATCGCAAGTGCGAACCTTAAAGCACTACTGGAAACACTTGTCTCCTGGAAAACGGTACAAATTGTGGACATCGTTTGGGTGCTTTTTGAAAAAAATTGAAAAATAAAAGATAGTCTAGTCTCTGAGTACTACTGCTCATACTTACATAAAGCGCTTCGAACTTCAACATGCTTCACAGAAGCGTTTCACAATCTCACTTCATGAACAACGAGAGTTACAGTGATGGGCTTGAATCGCCCACTCGAACATTATCTTTTCCAGAGTCTCCTCCGGGTCTTATGCGAAACACTTACGCAGGGAGATTCTCTTCGACCGACAGCGAACACGACTATAGGAGAGCTTCGCGTCATCTCAATTTCACGAACTACATGAACTACACCGTTTGCGAAATGGATCTTCTATCGAACGCAAAGGAAAGCTTGAATCATCTTCATTTGCACTCTTGTTCTGTTGAATCGGAATGTCCCATCTGTTTCGAAGACACTGTTTCTGACACGAACGGAGGATGTCTTCCATGTGGTCATACATTCCACACCAAATGTATTCGTAAATGGTTTGAAACTGTAGACGACAATCATTTTACATGTCCTTGCTGTAGAGGAATCATTGATTTAGAGACAATCACCACACCTAAGAACTAGAACCTTTCGATTAAGAAAAGGAAAAATTTGAACCCCCCATTTCCTTTTCTTTTTGATAATCCAATCATATATCATAACATATTAACATATCAGTCATATACCATTATAATACATCCGTATCCATATCGTATCGTATCATGAAGCAAAACATCATCGTCGAGGGAAACATCGGTACGGGGAAGAGCACCTTCTTGACGGCACTCGATACACATTTAGGAGATAAGGTGAACACCATACAAGAGCCTGTAAATGAATGGTTCAAGGTGAAAGACGAGAATGGTGTTTCGCTTTTCGAACACTTCTATCAAGACCCATCCCAGTATTCGTTCCTTTTGCAAATGAATATCCTATCTAGTAGATACAGCACGCTTATGGAACACATTACAGGACAAGAAGGCGTTCAGAAGGTGAATGTGTTCGAAAGGTCCATCTTCACAGACAGACATGTGTTCGTGGAGTCGCTGTATGATTTAAAACATATGACTTCGATGGAGTATGAGGTATTCTCAAACATGTTCCAAACCATGAAACCGTGTACGAATCGGATTGATGGAATCATTTATCTGAAATGTTCACCAGAAGTGTCACACACCCGAGTTCTTCAGAGACAAAGAACAGGCGAACAAACCATCACCCTAGATTATTTACAGACTTTGCACGACAAACATGAAGAATGGCTAAAGCATTCTAGCGACATTCCAGTGTTTGTGCTTGATGTTTCAAGGAAAGCACTCTCTGATTATGAAACGATCATCAAACACGAACTCATGGAATTCATTCATGAATGATTGAATTCATTGAATACACATTCATTCATTTAGACTTGTTTTGCAAAAAATTGAAATCTCGATTCAAAGATTTTCTTCTCTCAAGAAACTGCATTACAAGGCAATTCATTCCAAAGCCAATTCATTCCAACTACCACTATCCACAATGGCTAGCACTCTCTCTATGTACAATCCCATGAGTATGTTCATCAACAATACACCAAAGCAGTGTCGTTTTGTGAAGTGCACTATTCCTGGAGACTGGATGAAGTTTGTTATCGGTTCTCAAGGGTACTATTTCAAGGTGATTACACAGCAAAGCGGATGTGCTTACATATGGTACCACAAGCATCTCGATATGATTGAGGTGTGGGGAGATTCCTTGCACCAAGTACAAAATGCGACAGACCGTCTACAGAAAAGGATGATGCATATTTGCACCGTTATGCTCACTAACAACGGGATGCTAAAGGACGGTAAGCGTGTGGAGAAGGTGATGTGGGGCGACATGAAGGATACCGAGTGTCTTGCTTAACTTAAAACATCACCCACCACCAACAAAAAAAAACACCAAAAAGAAAAAAAAGAAAAGAACACCTTTTCTTTTTCACTGAAAGCTTCTGTATTTTTGAAAACAAAAAATTGATTGTTCGAAGAATTTCTCCCTTTCACACCAAATACACTCCATACAAAACGATACGATTATCAAGATGACTGTGATGGTGTTCGACCTCGAGACGACTGGCTTCATCGAATCCAATCCTTACATCGTATCGATTGCGTACGAATTGTACGACGACTCTCTCTCTACGCTAGAGGAGGAGTACTATACGGTGGTGGCGCCCCCCTCGGAGGACTATGTCTTTCCCCAAGGTTCTGTAGATGTTCATGGTATCACCACAGAATATGCTCGCGAACACGGTGTGGATGTTCGACTGGTGTTGAACAAACTGCACGAGGTTTTCGACAAGCACAAAGTGACAAGGATTGTGGCGCACAACATTAAATTCGACATCGGTGTGCTTAGCCTACAAATGAATAGGTTCGACAAAGGCGACTCGAAGGGACGAAATTTGAAGGACAAAATGTTCAATATAGAGGGATACTGTACGATGTTGAACACAATCGAAATGGTCAGCATCTACCGAACTACGAAGACGGGAAGAAAGTACAAGAAATATCCGAAACTGATTGAGTTGTACAAGCACCTATTCGGTGACGAAGACTTCAATGCGCACAACGCCAGAGATGATGTGAAGGCTTGTGTCAAGTGTTACATCGAACTCATGAAGAGTCCACTAAATAAATGAATGAATGAACAAATCAAAAGAAAATGAATGAACCCTTATCTAACCCTATAGTTTTTTTTTAAGTTTTCAGAAGTTCTTTTAGATATTGTCAATCAAGTCTTGAATGTACAAGTTGTTCTTTTCAATCTTCAAAATTTCTGCTGTAATCTTTTGAATCTCAATGTTTTTGTAGTGTGTCGTATACATGTAAAACAAGAACTTACCATAACATATCACGAAGACCGAATTGAACACACAAATGAATATGCGGATATGATTGATTGTAGGTAGAAGCATACCTATCATCATCACAAACATATAGACCACTAAAGAAGCATTCATTGTTAGAAATGTGGTGTCATGGAGTTGCTTATAATAGTTGGACATCAACTTCCAGTTTTGTGCAAACTCGTACTCGTTCTTGACATATCCTTGAAGACAAGTCTTGCTCCTAGATAGCGAATCCAATTCACTCTCTTGGTCATCCGCTTGACGCTTCAACTCTATGTTTTCGTTCGTGATGTTCTCAATCATCGACTGATACTTACTGTTCTGTAGAATAATGTAGGCTGTTGTTTGGTCATCCTTAGTCAGCACCTTACTCTGAATGTCCTTCTCGTTCGTGAGAACCATCTTGATATGCTGTTCGTTAGACATCTTCAGTACCAACGGATGAATGAAGTATGAAGTGAGTGTTAGTTGTTAGTTGTTTGATGGAGTCTGTCTTTCTAAATCAAAGTTTCAAATTTTTTGAGGACATAAAAAATTGAAACCGAAGATGGATTCAACGGATTCGTAGGAAATCATAAGAATGGCTACAACCATCTGTACTACGAACAAAAACACTAGTGATGCGAATCATGCGTGTTCTCACTGTACTCGGGTTTTCATTGATTTGAAGAAGCTAAACACACACACGCCCGATTGTTTCAGAAAACACGCAGCGAATCCTCCGGAGCGCAAGTGTTCCACATGTGGAGAAGATTACACGAGAAAATCAGGTAGCGCGTATCGCACACACATCAAGAAATGTGAGAAAGCGTCCGAAAGCGATGATAAATCGAAAACAGAGAGTGCATCGAAACAGTCGGACCGTCGTAAAAAGAACTTAGTGTTTGCGTGCTGTGAGCACTGTAACAAGACCTTCGAAAACATCACGGTGGGACAATTCGGGGACCATCGATACAAGTGTAAGAAAAAGATTCCAAATTACAACAAAGATTATCAAAAGATGTACAGAGACCAAATGAAAGAGCTCCTCGCGTTCGCGAAGAGTAAGTATCCAACTTACAGCGACGAGGAGACGAAGCGCATTTGTCGGTCGTTGAGGAAACTCAAGAACGACACTCCACTCCTCTCGAACGAAGCGTCCTTGCAAAAACTACTTGAGAACACAAACGGTGAGAAACAACTGCAAAAAACCACATAAAGATTCAGCAGTTATTACTTGTAACGCGAACCTTTCTATTTTTTTATGACCATGTGGAACCCTCATTCGAGCCTTGGTGTTCGTCATCTGGCTTCCGTCCATCTTCTGCGACAAAGAAAGAAAACACAACCATCCGCACGGGGCTTCAAACAAACCATCGTGGCGAAGAAGAAGAAAACCTTTGAAGATTTCACAATAGACATGAACGAGAATGCGAAGAGCGGAATGTACCCACCTATCACCGGACGAAGTCTCGAGATTGCGAAGCTGGACCAAGTACTACTCAAAAGGACCAAGAAGAATGCCATCTTAGTGGGAGATGCGGGAGTAGGAAAGACCGCGATTGTCGAGGAGTTGAGTCGACGCATTATAGAAGACAAAAATGTGAACTGGGAGCTTCAGGATTACCAAGTGATTCAACTAGATGTCAGTAGCGTGGTCGCCGGAACATCCGCGCGAGGAGACTTGGAGGAGCGGGTGAAGACGGTCTTGAAGGAGATTGACAACGAAAATGAAGATAGGAAGTACATTCTATTCATCGACGAGATACACACATTGATTTCAAAGAGTGACTCCCCTAATTCGGATGTCAAGGGCGAAATCAACATTTCCGACTTACTGAAAGAGTCGCTCGCGAGAGGAAGGATCCAATGTATTGGTGCCACAACAAGGGAGGAGTATGTGAAGTACTTTCAATGCGACCCGGCGTTCGACAGGCGGTTTCAGTACATCGAAGTGGTCGAACCGTCCACGAAGACCACACTAGATATGATGCGCACAATAAAGTCTGTGTACGAAGACCATCACAATTGCAGAATCGAAGATGATGCGGTGGATGTATCGGTGTACTTAGCGGAAAAGTATATCCCTTACAGAAACTTTCCCGATAAAGCGATCGACTTAATCGACGAGGCGTGTTCTAAGGTGGTGCTGGACAGTTTTAGAAAAGGTGAGAAGGATAGAGTGGTTAGAGAAAGGGACATTGTAGAGATCGTGTCGACAATGAACGACATCGACATCGACGAGATTACGGATAGCACCTCCATCAAACTCAATAGGCTCGAGGGAGTGCTACGACACAACATCATTGAACAAGACGAGGTCATTGATAAGGTGATGCACACACTAAAACGATACTCTTGTGGATTGCACTCCACAAAACGACCAGTGTGTAGCATGCTCTTTCTAGGACCAACCGGGGTTGGAAAGACAGAAATCACGAAGCTCATTTCGAGTAACTTTTATGGCAAATCAAACAAACTGATTCGCTTCGATATGAGCGAATATATGGATGAAATGTCTATGTCTTCCTTGATTGGGTCCCCTCCTGGATATGTCGGTTACGAAGAAGGGGGTAAGCTCACTAACGCGATCAAAAGGAACCCTTGCTGTGTGGTGCTATTCGACGAAATAGAGAAGGCACATCCGGTGGTGCTGAATCTGCTGTTACAAATCCTGGAAGACGGACTCTTGTCGGATGGTCAGAAGCGCACATACTCTTTTAGAAACGCGATGGTCATCATGACATCCAACGCGGGGTGTTCCTCGAACCCACACCAACCCCTTATGGGGTTCAAAGATTCGACCACAGAAGAAGACATCCATCAGCAACGCTCCGACCAATTGAAGGATTTGACCAACTATTTTCGCCCTGAGTTCGTAAATCGGATTGACGAGATCATCTTCTTCAACTCGCTGGACCAAAAAGGAATGGCCTCTATTGTAGATTTGGCGATCGACAAGGCTTTGAGTAGAGTTGATGATGGAATTACAATCACCATTACCGATAAAACGCGCAATCGAATCATTACGAGTGCTCTACTGGAGAAAGAGTATGGTGCTAGACCCGTTAATCGTCTAGTCGAGTACCTTATAGTGGATCGAATTTGTGATTGTCTCTTGAGATGTCCCGAGATTACACAAATCATCATTTAGACAGTTCCCATATATTTTACAGTACATACAATCATTCACGACGAACCGAACGGGTTGGTGGGTGTGCTGAAAGAGTCTCCTAAGGTCGCTCACAGACACCTTCACTTCCGTCAACTTCGAGGACAACTCGTCGTAGAACGCGTCCATCGCTCTATCGCTATCATTAATTTTGGGCATCTTTAAGTATAAATGAATCAAGTGGTGTTTTCAGATTTGCTGAGGAAGTCGTCCTTCTTGAGAGAATGCGTGTTCGTCAAATCCGATTGTAGTGAACCATGTTCACAGTTCGAGGAGGTGTACATTTTGTGCAACGAACGAAACGATGTCATTTTGGACAAACAATTCAACATGATTTGTTTTGAAGATCATTCCAATTGGAAGAAGTTTATGGACAAACTCGGGAAATGTTCACGAAATCATTGCATTGACGGTTCTGAATGCAAAATCATTAAACTTAAAGTTGTTGAATTGCACAAACTTTTATATAATGAAAGCATGTTCGGGATAATCATTAAAAAGGTTTAAACGAACTTTCATTCAACTCGTAATTTTTGGTTTTTTTGTAAAGATAATATAAAAACAAGATATGCCCACATTTACTTCAAGCACCAGCGTATCTCAGCATACAAGCACTCATGTTGCGGTAAGTTTCGACGGGATCAACAAGGCAATAGCCATGTACACAGGAGGCTTATCTGGAACGAATTCGTTCACATCGATCAGTTCTGCATCAGATGTTCATCTCGACGATTCCGCGTTCGTCCTCGGAAGCAACTACGAAGGCACCATGTCCAATGTTGAGTTGACTTACGGTGTCAATTCACCCACACTTATCGAAACATACTCCTTTGAAAGCGATTCTGGACCCCTTTTCGGATACCGTTTCGACAACTACAAAACGGGCACGAACGACCAATTCGCTGACTCTGTAAGCACCTACGATCTCCAAGTGCATTCCACTACACATGGTATAAAGTTGTCCGATAACAGTTATGCAAAATATGTGTCTTCCCTTAATTTCGCAGGCGATTCGTACTTAGAGTCTACTGAATCGTACAGTGATTCGAATCAAATTTGTCTGGTCTTTTGGGTACAAGAGGACTCCTTGGGAACCGTCTTCCATTTGAACGATCAAATGACTGTTAGTGTTACGGCTAGTAATACTATCGAGGTTATTTTCCATCGAACTTCACAAAAGGTAACAACTACCACTACACTTGCAAATGCAGAAATTCACGAAGAGGGTATCTTCAAAGATGATTGGGTGTATGTGTGTATCAATTCGGATAATCAAAAAATATACTTCAACCCATACAATATTAATCCCCAATCATCACCAATCCCTACTACTACGAGTAATGTAACAGTTCCTCAAACAACATTCGACAACATCTATATTGGAGGTCGGTCTGATGCGGATTACTTTACTGGTCATTTGGACGCAATTTTCGCGGTATCTGGATTGGATGATGTAAGCGTTGAGAACTCGTACGATCAATTCAAGAACGACGCGTCCTATTCGTTACCATCCTCTGTCTTAGACGCCAATCAAATCGAAAACAATTGGACACACATCGCGGCGAGTTACGACAAAGATTCCCATGACTTGCGCATATACCATAACGGTTCTCTATTCACCACCTACAAAAACTATATTCCAAACATGAATTCGCAACTCATTGTAGAGAACTCGAATAATATGCTGATCGGTAAAACGAACGAAGCAACACCTATCTTTTTCGATGGTAGTATGGACGACATTCGCATCTACGAAAACCCGATGAACGCGAACGATGTTAAGAAAGTATACGCACAGTACTTCGAAGAAGGTAACGACGGCGAAGACGCGTTACTAGACGCCCAATTCGATATTTCGATATCTATTGGTACCACGACTACTACTAGTGTTACCTTCTCCGCTAGCACTTCAGGCGGACCTGCCTCCGTCTCTTGGAAAGCGATAGCCATCGCGGATAGCGAATTGAACTCGAGACAAATCATCAACAACATCATTAATAACACAAGCTTAACGAGCGCGGTGTACACCGCATCCTCAGCAGAATTGACTGATGTTACGATTTCTAATGTAGTGACTGTGAAAACTAGCGAACCGTACTTGGAATACGAAGTCGGAGATATTGAGCGTGTGAACAGATACGATGTGTTTGTGTACGCTAGTGGTTCTGGTAACGAATCTGTCAGCAGAGTGGATGCTGCGGTGGATGCTGCGACCGCATACGTACCAAAAGCAACATTAGCGAGTCAAAGTAACTTGTCTATCTTTGCATCCGAAAACAGTGTCCTTCAGTATTTTGTGCTAGCCAACGACACCGCTAGTCCTACCGTCGCGGATGTAAGGGCATCTGGAAGTGCAAACTCTGTGAATATATTGAAGAATCAAGTCAAAGAATACGAGTTACCATCTTATACAGGACAATATATCCATGTTGTAGCGGTAGATTCTGAAGATGGCTCCTCTGAGGTGGCGTCGTATCCATAGGTATAGATTTAGAGTTGACAGCATCAACTCTTTACTTTTCGAGATACTGATAAACTGTTCCGCTATGGTATAATTCATTTATCGAATATTGAACATGAAACTTATTACGAACGGTATAACATACGACACTACGGTGATGTTTCTTCCTAAGAATTCTGTGTATATGAAGGACATTTCGTTTCATACCTTCTTGGAGGATTCAGAGGTGAACAATCTTCATTTGCTTTCGATATATTCTTGTGCGTTTCATCATTCGAGAGAAAACTTCACAATCAATGTGTGGATAATGATTACCAACAAACATACGGACTCGCTACGAAAAGCGTTCGAACACTATACAAACATCAAGCTTCGAATATTCAATCAAGAAATAATGAATACAATCAAAGACACCATTCTTTACGATTACGGTGGGTGCTGGTTCGAACCCACTGTGGTGTTCTTGAAAACGATCGAAGCACTCTTCTGGACATATGGAAAACATGTCTGCACCTTTCAAACCGGAACTACTATGAATGTGAACCCGAACATCATGATTAGCATGAGCGCGAAAGACCCCGTGCTGAAAGACTTCCTTTGTTCGCACGACAAGGAAGTGATCATGTTTCCCTCTAGTTGGATAGACCCTCTGTCCGTCTCCAATCCTTTCACAAATGTAAATGATTATCACCAACTTTGTAAGAAAGACACGCACTTCAACTTCTATTCGTACTCGGTCTGTTGTAAAGCGTGCGAAGGGACCGAGATGGAAGAGGGGTCTACTTTAAAACTCGTTTGGGACAAAGTGGCTCCACAGACCTCGACGAAATAGAAACATATTTAAACGCTACATCACATTATTTCAATAGAATTATAGAATCATGGTTTACAGTCTTGTTCGTTGTATGACTCCGTTCAAAATCTCAGCTTCTGTACATGGGCATAAAGAGAATGGCTTCAATCGTAAAGAAACGCTACTGTCTAGACGAAAGGCGCTCGAGAACCAACTCGAACAAAAAATAAGCGTCGCTCTAAAAAAGTGCAACCCGAACCACTCCATTCATCATTCACTGAACAACGAGTGTGCGGTCATTTGGGACCAAATCGAAGAGCTTTCGAACAGCGTCCATCGTGTCAAGAACGAAATTGATTGTTTCGAAGATGATGACGATTGCTGGGATTCCATTGAGTGTAAAATGTATGACATTTAGATGTGGTGTAGAAACGCTACATTTGAAAAAAATTGAAATTTAGATTTTGAAAGAGATGAGTACACAATCAATCCTATCAAAGATGTTTTCGACTAACCAATTCACTAACGCTTTCAACCAGTACGCAAACACCGATTATGTGGTGAACTCAAACAATCGCATGAAGTATGCTTATGTGGGTAGTGATTACATTCGCTGTACTGAGAATGAATTTGGGGTAAAGTATGTTGGAGAGAGGAAATGCTTTAATGACACTCCCTTTGTATGTCCTTTTAAGGATACTATAGTATCAAAGTCCTCAAACTGAATGAACGAATGAATGAATGAATGAATGATTACGAACTAACCATAGATTCCTTTTGTACGAAACACACGCCCTTGTGAGTGGTTAGGTTAGGTAAGGTAAGGTTTTCCTTTTCTGTTCTTTTTTATATGTTGTCCAATCTTTATGGAATAATTCATTTAAAAATGTACGCCTCATTTGATGTACTGACACAAACTTAGACGCTCTATCAAGCACCATGTATCAGGACTGGAACGAAGTAGTGTTTCAAAAGAAACCTAAAACAACTCAATCTCCACATTTTGAGAAATCGAAAGAACAGAGATTAGAGGAGGACACAGACACCTTAAATCATTCTACGGTTGGATTGTCGCTAGGTAAGCAAATCCAAAAGGCGAGACTTGCGAACGGAATCAAGACACAGAAAGAGCTCGCGTCCTTAATCAACACGAAGCCCGACATCATTAACTCTTATGAATGTGGGAAAGCGATACCAGACAACGCGGTGATGCAAAAGTTGAGAAGAGTGTTGAAAACAACATTTAATACGAAATGATTGCACTTGAGTTTCACTTAAGAGGTTAGTAGCGGTCTTACTGAATCATTTCATTTCTTTTTTATACACCTACCCCCCACATTTCGAGGACAACGACAACGACAACGACAACGACAACGACAATGACCATGACTACTGAAATATGGAGACGAGTCCCTAACTATAGTAAGTACTTTGTCTCCAATCATGGTCGAGTGAGGAACGAGAAGGGGTTTTTATTGAAGACATCTCCCCAACACAGCGGTTACATCCGAATCAAGATAATCAACGACAAGCAGCAAAAGAAGCATGTACAAGTGCATCGTTTGGTGTGTACCGCTTTTAGGACGAACATAGAGAACAAGCCCACTGTGAATCACAAGGACCACAACAAATGGAACAATCATTTGGACAACTTAGAATGGGCAAGTGTCTCTGAGCAAAATCATCATCGGAGGTTCTTGAAACAGACCTATCGAAGCATTGAAGACCATCCTATGGACACTTGGGTCAGGATACCACCCTCCTTGATTCATAACACCAGTATTCCTTATTACATATCAGCCAAAGGAAGGGTGAAGAACATAAAGGGCTTAATCTCTTCTGGTTTTCAACATGGTGGATACATTTCGGTCACCATACAATCAAGAAAGTACGCGCTCCATATCTTGATAGCGAAGGTGTTTTTACCCAATGTGGAGAACAAACCTTATGTCAATCATAAGGACGGAAACAAAGAGAACGCGAAGTTGTCCAATTTGGAATGGTGCACACCATCCGAGAACTCACAGCACGCCTTAGAGAACGACTTACTACCTTATTGTACCCCTGTCAAAGTGTGCGACATCACAGAACACACTCAAACGACCTTCCATTCAATCCGACAAGCACAACGCACGATGCGCATCGGCTTTAGAACGATCAAGAAACATTTAGGCCAACATACTCTGTACAAGAAGAAATTCATCTTCAAATCCTAATCACTAAAGTTTAGTAGATAGTTAGTCCATTGCTACTGTGATAAAGGCCTTCTGTTGACAATTCCCATTCAATTGGTTGATTATGAATGAATGAACGAATGAATGAATGCGGCGATGACAGCGCTATTCTAAGTCAACGAAGGATTCAAATTCGAATTCAAACTAGAAACCCTAGCTAGACGCGTTCATTCTTCACCTTGTCGACGAGCGGTATGCGCCTCGTTTCGCTACAGCACCTCGCGCATGCGTTACCTTGTGCGACAGACGACATGGAGACTGAGACACAACCCTCCTTACCACCACAGTCACCTACCCTCAGCGAAGATAGCATATTCGATTTAACCACTCCTCCGCGAGAGGCTTTCGTGGAGTGCGGGGTCGTCACCCCTTCGCCGAAGGGAGCTGCGTCTGGACTCTCCCCACCACATACACCACGGAAGGACGACGAGGAACTCGGGGAGGATGAGTTCAAGGACACACTGTGCGAGTTCCAAGACACACGGTGCGAGTTCCAGGACGCAGTCGCTGACAGTTTACCTCCTACACCACCCACTTCTCCACTTCCATGCGGTTCAGAGTATCACTTAGTTTCTCCACCACATACACCTATGAAGGCCGACGCATGCGAAAGTTTTGACAGCGCTTTTGATCCCACACTTCCTACACCACCTAGTGGAGCCACTTCTCCAGGAGCCACTTGGAACGAAGGTTCTAGTTGGCTTGACAGCGATAGTGGGCAGTTACTCTCTATGTTATACACGATGGATATTCCGAACACAGAGGTTACTCCGGTAGCTGCACCCACGGTACTTATGACAGAGAGTTCGTCAGGAGTCTATGTGCTTTCGAGGATCATTCACCCACTCGGTAGACCGAACAAGAGTCACTTACAAGAACTTTTCAAGACATCGCTGAGGGTTGTTTTCAAGAGACACAAAAAGAAGCTGACTGAAGATCCAGAGTTCGTATCAGAGTATGTTCAAGACAAAGTCCACATGTCCTGTTTCGGGGACACTTCTTCAGCCAGATATGCACATCCTGTCTTGAAGGAGGTTTTGCGCAGGAGTGATAAGAAGCTGATGGCTCTTCAGAACTTTTCAAAGATCGTTTCGAACCAATCTCACACTTATCTGGTATACTGTACTCTGAACGAAAACTTCTCATACAAATCATTGACAGCTGAAAGTTCAGAGAAGAATCACATCATTCTTATTCAGAAAGGTACCGTGTACTGTATTTACTTGAAGAAGAGTGACAACAGAAACAGACGCATCTTAGCAAAGAGCATTATTCGTATGGACAAGGAAGGCAAACTAGATGATACTAGCTACATCAAGACCATTCGTGCTGTCTTCAAGGTGGTAGACCTGTGAATATGTAGACATGTGAATTGAAGAAAGAGTAACATTATATCTTTAGATTCTTACTCAGTCTATCATACAATTCTTGTTTGGTGCCTGATGTTTTCATGTTGTATTTTTTGGCTAGTGCTTTCAAGGTGGTTAGTGAGAAGTGTTTCGTACAGTTCTGTGGGATTTTCTTCATACCGAGAAACTCTTTGAAAGACACGAGGAGTTCTTCCGCGCTACACCTTTGGAAGACATCGAAGTGTATCGCGCGTTTGATGATGGCTTCTAACTTCTGCTGTTGTTTAGAGTCGATAGAACTGTACGAGTCGTTCATCTCCTTCAGCGATTCACGAAGTATCACCACACCTAACGAGAACACATCCGCGTACTTCGCTAGTTTCGTGAAGTACTTCTTTCGATTGACCACTGACATATCAACAGTGTCGTGCACCACTTTATGAATCGCATTGTATACATCCCCTCGAATGGTTTTGTAGACACCTAAGCTCTTCAAGTCGGATTTGATAGACTGATATGTATTCACGAAGCTCAGTTCTTGAAGTTCGTCGAACACATCATCCACTAGTGATTCTTTGTCGTTCGTGTAATCAAATTTCGTCAACAAGGTCTGCATAATCGCATACATCTTGAACTCAGGGGGGTAGTAGATGTAGTTGTGCATCAAAATGTTCTCATCGTCCATTCTGTACACTTCGTCTAATTTACAGGATAGTCCAAAGTCTATGTACACATACTTCTTTCCCAAATCTAAGATGTTCTCCTCTTTGATGTCACGATGGCATAACTTATTTGTCTGCAAGGTTTTGAGACCCTCAATCAAATTGTACATCTTCCGAATGTCGCCTTTCTCAGTTAAGGACAAATCTACACCCTTGTACTTGTATATAAGTTGTTTGTAGGAGGTGTTTTCGTTTAATGTGCTAGTGATTCCACATATCAGGTTGTTTTGGTCGGTTTTCGTTATGTTCTTCTTTTTGATGATACAAGTGCTCGTCAAAGGATTCGTAAATATGCCTTTAGGGTCTATCTTTGCTAACAATTTGCCAATCTTCATCTCCTCATTGGCATCAAATAGCTTGCGCACCACTTTACCAACACCACTTCTTCTTCGTTTCTCACCGTCGCATTTGATAGGAGGATGGAACACGCATCCGTATGTCCCCTCTCCCAAAATATCCCCACCGGTTTGCATCCTATATATTAAAGAGAGAAGTTGTTTAAGAAATTTGGTTCTTCAACAAAATGGACTCAGCATCATACACAAGAAATTGCTTCAAAGTCTTTTTGTTTCCGCTCATATAAGTCACGACATATGGATACTCTGCATTCGTCTTTTCGTCCATGTTCTCCTCTAACCTCGATTTGATGTTTTCGTGATTGACGACGAACTCCACTTGTTTGCCGACGAATTTGGACTTTAAGAGTTCGGTGTATGATTTCGGCAACAGCTTCACATCAGAGAGAGTAAGGTCCTTCAACTCTACATTCTTCTTCTTGTACTTTTTCAAGAATTCGACAAAGTATTTCTTCTTCGCTTTGTTTGAACCGAACGCCTTGATTTTGCCTACCAAATACTGGTCGTTCTCTTTCACAACCACCTTCCGTAGTAAGCATTTTGTAGGTAAGGTTGCGCTTTTTTCGTACTCTCGTAAGTCACAATCGTCCTCGCGGTCCTCATCGTGAAGCGGTTGTTTCAGCGGATTACCTATCGGATAACCACACGGTATTGTCATGATACTAGTGGATTCTCTAGCATACATTTGGTGCACACCTATGCTGTGTCTCATCATAAAGGCGAGCGCTTGTTGTTTTCGCATAGAATCGCCTCTGTGTTTCGCGACCTTCGCGTGTCTCAATTCGTTCACCCCAATGTTCACAAAGTGACAGTTCGTATGTTTGCGGAACATTTTTCCGATGATACCACTTAATTTCCCATCCTTACTGGTTTGCGTCCCATCACCATCATCCGTACCGTACAGGGTTCCGTCGTCCTTAGTGATGAGATAGTCTGGGTATTTGTTATTCATTTTGTAAAATAGCGCTAGATACGATTCGACAACTCGCATGGTCGCATTCGACACGGTATGCTCGATTGGTATCTTCAAGTCAATGGGTGTTTTTTTGTGCTGTTTGTAATCCGCAATATGAAAGCGTTTCTTATCTAGTAGAAAGTAGTTTTGTATAGCGGAATAGTCCTCTTTCGTACTATCTCGTATCAATCTCAAGTACCCATAATCGTCCCTCGCTGGATACTCTTTATACAAGGACACAATCAGTAAGTCTCTCCAAGAACTCAATTGTACCATATTTGGGTCGCTCTTCATGATTAGTTTAGGCATATTCTCCATTATAGAGTCCCAGTCGTAGAAGGGTGAGTTCTCCACTTTATCCATCGTGGATTGGTGACATAACTGCATATATATTCCTGACCATTTCTTGTACACATCTATTGATTCCTTCGGTACTAAGCTGGCTAACTCGAAAACGAAAGGATTGAACTCAGACAACTCCTCTTTTGGTATTTTGTCTTTATGCTCATTCATCAGCATACATTTCAGTGGAAAAGTTGCTATTTTGCTGAACACATCCTTTTTACTAGTCGGAGCATTCTTGTTATTAATATAATCATGCACATACTTAGTTGGAGTCGCATACAATAGTGCAAAGTTCTTGATTCCCATATGATTGAAAATGGACCGGATCCCATTCGACTCGTTCTTAAGATTGCTTTTCTTCGTTCTCGATGACTTATGTGTCTTCAGTCCGTCGTCTTCCATCAAATACAAAAAGCTGTACACTTTCACTACATCTTCGAAGGACAAATTTGCGTTCGATAGTTTCGTGCTCACTTCTTCATTCACTTCGAACACGAGCTCCTCTTTCAGTATTTGTTCCACATCCGCATTCTTGTCGTATATTCCCCCCTCTTCTAAAACATCCGCTTGATACGCTACATCCGTGAGTGTGCTGCACGAGTCGTCTCCCATCTCTTTGTCCATGTACTGCAAAACGATGTCTCCTCCTAGAATATCGTCTGTGGTCGTATCCTTATCCATCGGATTGTTAGCGTTAGTCATCGTACTATTCGCCACCGGACTTCGCCTCTTTGCGGCGTATACCGTCGATTTCTTTTTGGGGTTCGGGTTCGGTGAGTCGCTGTCGTTGCTCGTGCCACTCACTCGCCCTCGCTTATTACCTCGTTCCGTGGACGCTTTGGAGTTGTTCGAGGATGATCGATTCGAAGAGCCCATGCCTACTGATGAAGCCTTACTAGCCGACGACGCCTTACTTACAGAGGAGCCCATGCTTGTTGATGAAGCCTTACTTACAGAGGAGCCCATGCTTTCTGATGAAGCCTTACTTACAGATGAAGCCTTACTAGCCGACGACGCCTTACTTACAGAGGAGCCCATTCCTACTGATGAAGCCTTACTAGAAGGCGAACCCATTTTCGAAGACCTTGTTCTCTCTGTAGATGCCTTACTTTCTGGTGAACCCATGCTTTCTGATGAAGCCTTACTAGAAGGCGAACCCATCTTCGAAGACCTTGTTCTCTCTGTAGATGCCTTACTTTCTGGTGAACCCAT
>ERZ802830.1440-NODE-1440-length-22740-cov-10.9239_pt1 | contig 22740 bp, 22 predicted proteins | sample MGYA00345654_ERZ802830 | MGnify/ENA primary metagenome ERZ802830 (study PRJEB30503, sample SAMEA104212375) | marine metagenome | biome: Westerlies Biome; feature: [SRF] surface water layer (ENVO:00010504) within the epipelagic zone...; material: water...
GCCAACAAAACGAAGCTAAAAGAAACTAGACAAAAAAACCAAGCCAAAAAGGCGAAACGGAAAAGGCAGGACGATGGGTGAGGTCAAAAAAATTCGGGGTGGTGCCCTGCTTGCACGGGCGCTTCAGGAAAAAGGCATTGAACATGTTTTTACCTTGTCCGGCGGGTTCTGTAATCCGGCGCTTGAAGGTTTTATGGAATGCCAGATGAAGGTGATCAACTGCCCGCATGAGCAGGTCGCCGGCCATTTTGCCGATGGCCATACCCGCATCACCCGCAAACCGGCTGTCTGTCTTGTCGGCCCGGAGGGCTTTGCCAACGCTGTTCCGGCGATGATGGAAGCCTGGGGTGAGCGCTCGCCAGTGATCTTTGTGACTGGCTCCAGCACCCTCAAACGTCAGGGGTCCGGTGGTTTCAAGGAAATTGATGATGTCGCCATTGCCGAACCGCTGACCAAATACAGTGCCAGCATCACCGATGGGGAGCGCATCAGCGAATTTGTCGATCGGGCCTACAAGGTGGCGATCAATGGCTATCCGGGCGCGGTGCATCTCAGCCTGCCGGTCGATATCATGTTTTCCTCCTTTGCCGAGGATAGCGGGCGTGAGGAACGCCCCTTTGACAGAACAGCGCATCTGCCGGCAAAGGCGTGGCCGGAACCGGCGCGGCTCAGCATGGTGCTGGACAGGCTTGCGGCGGCCAAGCGGCCGGTGCTGATCGGTGGACATGGTGTCTGGTGGTCAGGCGCCGAGAGCTATCTGGAGGAGGCCGGGCGCAAACTCGGCATCCCGGTGTTCAACATCCCCTATCATCAAAAACTGCTTGGCGAGGAATGCGAGGCCTATATGGGGCTGGCCGACATTCATCAATATCACCCGTCAAAAGACGCTTTTGCCGAGGCTGATCTTGTGCTGATGGTGGGGGCTCGTCTCGACAATCAGATGAATTTCGGCAACCCGCCCTTGTTCCCCCAAAGCGTTGATCTGGTCTGCATCAACGGCTCGCATGAGGAGATTGATTTTAACAGGGCCGCCGATTTTGCTCTACTGTCCGACCCGGGGGCCTTTCTGCAGGCGGTGATTGCCTTTGGCGAGAGCGCTGACTTTACCTTGCCACGCGACTGGTTTGATCTCAACCGCCAACGCCGCGCCGAATGGGTGGCAAAGATGAGTGCCGATGTTGATGCAGAGGCCGGCCAGCCCGAATTTGGTGGCCGCATTCATCCGCTGCATCTGGCGCTGGATGTACAGACGGCGATGGGGGATGGCGATTGGTTGGTGATCGATGGCGGCAACACCCATTTCTGGTCTGAAATTGCCGTCAATCTTGCCGGCTTCAATGGCCGCAAACTTGGCGGCATCCTGCATCCGGGCACCTTCAGCCTGCTTGGTGTTGGCGTGTCCTTTGCGGTCTCGGCCAAGAACGTTCATCAGGACAGCAATGTCGTTCTGATCAGCGGTGATGGTGCTTTTCTGTCTGGCGGCCTGTCGATCGAGGCGGCCTTTCAGGAAAACCGGCCGATCACCGTTGTCATCGACAATAATGGGGGCCTTGACTGTATCTCCCAGCAGCAGGAGCGGCTGTTTGAAAACGGCACGCATTACGCCACCGATTTTCGCGACATTCCCTTTCACACCATGTTTGAGGGGCTCGGCGGCCATGGTGAGCTTGTCACCCGCCGCGAGGATATCATTCCGGCGGTCAAACGGGCCATGGCAAGCGGCAAAACGGCCTGCGTCAATGTCAAGGTGAAGGGTGTGATCTCGCCGATCGTGCTGGCCACCACGTCAAAGCGCGACAAAGCATCCATCGAATAAGGCCCCATCAAACAGGACCATCCATCGAATGAGGCCCCATCAAGCAGGGCCTCCATCAAACAGGGCCTCCATCAAACAGGGCCTCCATCGAATAGATTTGAGGCCGCGCAGGCTCACAGACGTTTTTTAGAGGGGAAACAAATGGCAGTTCTTTCATCGCATTTGCTCAACGGTGTTGACGGCACCCATGCGGGGGAGGTCACCGTCACCTTGATCCAGATTGCCGCCGATGGCGAGAGGTTGGTTGTTTTCGAGGAACAGAGCGATCAGGGTGGGCGCTTCCAGCAGGATGTGGCAATCGTCACTGACGCTGGCTATGAGATGGTGATTGCCAGCGGTGCGTATTTTTCCGGGCGCGAGATTCCGGTGACCGGGACGCAGATTCTGCATGAGATCGTCATCCGGTTTTCCATGCCGGACCCGGACGCCCGCTATCATATTCCGGTCATCATGTCGCCGAACAGCTATTCCTGCTGGTGGTCGAGTTGATCGTGACAGGCTGGCATACCACTACATAAGACACGCAGAACGGAGATGATTTGATGGCGGAATCGGGGCTGAACATGTCACGCCGGATCAGGCGCACCCCCTACACAGACAGCGCAGAAGCACATGGTGTGCGTGGCTTCAGCGTGGTCAATCACATGTTGCTGCCAAAGGCCTATGCGCCGTCGGTTGAGGAGGATTACTGGCATCTGCGCACGCATGTCCAGATCTGGGATGTGGCGGTGCAGCGTCAGGTGCAGATCACCGGCCCGGATGCGGCGCGGCTGGTGCAATTGATGACCCCCCGTGATCTGCGCCGGGCGCGTGTTGGGCAATGTCTTTATGTTCCGCTGATTGATGAACATGCCGGCATGTTGAATGACCCGGTGCTTCTAAAGCTCGCCGATGACAAATTCTGGCTGTCGATTGCGGATTCGGACATTCTACTCTGGGCCAAGGGTTTGGCGGTCGGCATGGGTCTCGATGTGGCCATCACTGAGCCAGATGTTTCACCGCTTGCCATTCAGGGGCCAAAGGCCGAGGCGCTGATGACCGATCTTTTCGGTTCGGCAATTGCCGCGCTTGGTCATTTTGAATATGGCATCTTTGACGTTCTTGGCACCAGCCAGGTGATTGCGCGCTCAGGCTACAGCAAACAGGGCGGTTACGAGATTTACCTTGAAGGCGGGCATCTTGGCGCGGATCTGTGGGATGTGATCTGGCAGGCCGGTCAGGGCTATGAGATCACCCCCGGCTGTCCGAATTTGATTGAACGTATTGAGGGCGGCTTGATGTCCTACGGCAATGAGTTTACCCGCGCCAACAATCCGCTTGAATGTGGGTTTGCGCCGCTTTGTCATCTTGGCAATGAGGTTGAGTATATCGGCCGGACAGCGCTTCAGAACATCGCCGCCAATGGCCCGGTGCAGATGCTGCGCGGGATCAAATTTGGTGGTGGCCGGACACCGCCCTGCGGTAAGCCATTTCCGGTCACGGCCCGGGATGGCCGGCCCCTTGGCCAGATTACATCAGGCATCTTTTCGCCGCGCCTTGACTGCAATGTCGGCATGTCGATGATTGCAGCCGGGCATTGGGATATCGGCACCGAGCTTCTGGTCCACACGCCAGATGGCATCGCCAGAGACGGCGTCATTGCGGCCTTGCCCTTTTAGATGCTGCGTCAGATCGTTGTTGTCGCGCATCCTAATTCTGGATTAGTGCGGCATCCCATTCACGAAGGAAGCTGTTTTTCTTCAACCGATCCAAAAACACCAACAGGCCAGAACCGAGGCGAATGGGTTTCCTGTTGGCAAGCTGGTTGATCAGATTGTTTCGCAGGCTTGGCAATTTTGCCTCCTCATCCAGAATTTCCTGTCCTTCGGGGCTGACAATGAAATTCAAAAAGTGGATGCCGTTCCCCGGGTTCTGCGCTGTTTTTGGAACGATCGCCGTGCGCAAAAGAATATGGGTATAATCCTCAAAGGTGATGAGCTTGGCGTTGCTGGTGTCTGGCAATGTCGCATTGGCATAACTGCCAAGCACATTATAGGCGATTGCCATGTCGCCGCGATCGACCGCATCAATCATCTGGCTTGTGCAGCAGAATAGCTTTGCATTCAGCCTGCCCATAACCTCAGCAAGACGCCAAAAAGTCTCTGACTGGCGCGAATCTTGGGTGGAGAAAAGATAGCCAGCGCCCGAAACATGCGGGTTGTAGGTGGCGATCCGATTGTTGAAAATTTCGGGATTATCACGGATCAGCGCCAGCAGATCACGCCGTGTTCTCGGCAGGGGCAGTGCCTCAAAATCCTTTTGTGAGATCAACAAGGCAACCGGTTCAAGTGCAAAGCCGAACACATTGGTCCGCCATCGGGCCCATTCGGGAACTGTGGCCGTCTCGGCGGATTGGACCGAACGCGTCATGCCATCATTGGCCAATTTCATCTGCAGATCCATAGCCGAGGAAATCACCAGATCGAATGCTTCTTTGTCTTCGGCAATGGCGGTATAGATTTCGGTTGTTGATGCGGTGACATAGCGCACGGCCATCGCCGGGTTGAGTTCGAGAAAACCGGCAATCACCGGATGAAAGCGCTCACTATCGGTCGATGACAGGATGTTGATGATTGTCTTGGCATCACCAGAAGCACCAGCATCACCATAAACACGTTCAAACTCAATCTGAAAGGCAGCCGCCTGAAATGCCGGCAATGTCGGCACCAATAGCCAGATCAGCCAGATGGTCAGCAGACGGATCACACGGGCAGTCGAAGATGTGCGCATGTGCCTCCTCCTTTGTTCTTTTTCAGGCTGAATGTCCCACCGACAGTGACACAGATTTCGGAGATGATCGCAAGTCCCAGGCCAGAGCCAACCACATCCTCGACATTGCTGCCACGTCGAAACCGTTTGCGCGGTCCTGTGATATTGACGCCCTCAATGCCGCGGCCCTGATCAATCACGCTAATCTCGGCCGTTGCGTCATCCATTTTAAGCAGGATCTGCACGATTTGATCCGGGTTTGAATATTTGATTGCGTTGTCCAGCATGTTGCGAAGCGCAACCTCTATCAAAATCGGGTCTGCAGTAATAAAGACAGGCTCACACGGAAAGGTCTCTGCCGAGATGCTGATATCGCGCAAATCGGCAGCGGGGCGTAGGCTATCGGCGACCTGCAGGATTAGATTAGCAAGGTCAAGCCTGTCCATATTGTTCTTTTCCGAGCGATAGAGAACGAGCGCATGGTCAAGCAGTTGGCTTGCCGAACGGCTACTCCTGTCAACTGCGCCAATGATATTGTGCAGATGTTTGCGGCTTTCCGGATTGGTTGATTTGCGCAGGGCAAGCTGGCTTTCAGATTTCACCACGGATAGCGGCGTTCTGATATGATGCGCGGCCTCGGCGATGAAATTCTCGGTCTGGCGCAAGGTGCCGCGTAAACGGCGGATAAATCCGTTCAACGAGGATACAAGCGGGAGCATCTCCAGCGGCGTCGGATGTTTTACATCGCGCAAATCATGCGGGCCACGCCGGCTGACCGCATCGGCCAGCAGATTGACCGGCCGCAAAAAGGATGTTGTCACCAACAAGGCCATAAAAATTGAAAAAGCCAGAAAACCAATCCCGATGATGGTCGCGTTGCGCGAGATTTCGGCGAGGATGCTCTCTTGGAACAATTGGCTCTGCGCCACCGCGATTGAGATCACACGTGGCGTTCCGCTGATGAACAGGCGTGAGCGCAGCGTCGCCTTTCGCACCTTTACTCCGCGAATAACGGTCGATGACAGCACCGGGTCCAATCCAACGGGCGCGGTGCTGGCCAGCTCCAATTCTTCATAGCCGGTCAGCAAGTCACCATCGAGATCAATCCGATAATAGATTTTATCCTCACTGATGGCACCCAGCATGGTGAACACATCATATGGCAAATCAATTTCGACATTATAATCGGTTGAGCGTGTATGTTCGAGAATTGACGAGACCGCCGTTTTCAACAGGGCGTCTTGTGTCGCCTGCACCGCCTGTTCGGTAATCTGGCGCATTACCAAAAGGAACAGCAGTGAGATCACAATCGCTGCGCTCACAAGCGGCAACAACAATCGCCACCTCAGCGATAATGGCGTTTGCGGCAAAAATCTCATGCCCCGAATCTCATGTCCAAAATCTCATGCCCCGAATCTCATGTCCAAAATCTCATGTCCAAAATCTCATGATGAGGTCAATTTATAGCCGATGCCCCGCATTGTCTCGATGCGTGTCGAGCTGCCCGCCAATTTCTTGCGGATTCGGCCAATATAGACTTCGATGGTGTTTTCATTGACTGTTTCGGAAATGCTCAGCAACCGATCTGCTAACTGGTCCTTGGTGAATAGGATATTCGGTGCATTCATGAAAATTTCCAGCAACCGTAATTCCCGATTGCGCAGCGTGAAGCAAGTTTCTGGCGTTTGCAACTCGGCGGTCAGCGGGTTCAGCGTGATATCGCCGACCACCAGATCCTTTGTTGTACTGGCCCCGATATTGCGCCGAAGAACAGCCCGGCATCTGGCCTCCAATTCGGCGAAATCAAAGGGTTTGACGATATAATCATCAGCACCAAAATCCAGCATATCCACCCGATCAGACACTTCGGACCGGGCGGTCATGACGATCACTGGCGTTTGAACGTGATCAGCCCTGAGCGAGCGCAGAAATGCACGTCCATCACCATCCGGCAGCATGATATCCAACAGGATCATGTCATAATGGGTGACGCAGACCAGTTCTGCGGCAGTGGCAACGGTGTCGGAAATTTCCGGGATATGACCGCCCAGCTTGAAGTGATCGGCCAATGACAGCGCCAGCTTTGTTTCATCTTCGACGATCAATACCTTCATGTTATTTTTCAGTTTCATGTCAGGTTAATGTCAGCTTGGTGGGAAAGGGTAATGATATGGGTCGGATGGTCAAATCAAATCGGCCTTTATTTTTTTGGGAGGAACTGGAATGAGACTTTTTTCAAAAATGGCTTTTGCTGCCGTTTTCAGTGTTGGATTGGCAGGCCAATCTATCGCCGCTGAATGTATTGCCCCCGCCAATCCTGGCGGCGGTTGGGATTTTACCTGCCGTAGCATTACCAAGATCATGCATGACATCGGCGCCGTTGAATCACCCTTGCAGGTGACGAACATGGCTGGTGGTGGAGGTGGTCTCGCCTTCACACATGTCGTTAATGAGCGTAACACCGATGACGCGCTGATTGTCGCCGCGTCAACCGCAACCGCAACCCGTCTGGCGCAAAATGCCTATTCCGGCATGACCGCTGATCAGGTGCGGTTTTTGGGTGCAATCGGTGCGGATCCGGGGGTGATCGTTGTCGCCAAGGATTCACCTTACAAGGACCTCAATGATCTTCTTGATGCGGTAATTGCCGATCCGTCAAAACATGCTTTTGCTGGTGGCTCAGCTGCCGGTGGTTATGACCACCTCAAAGTTCTGATGGCACTCAAGCGCAAGGGTTTCACCGATATCAAAAAGGTCAAATATATTGGCGTTGATGGTGATGCCGATGCCATCACCCAGACTGTTGGCGGTTTCACCGCTGCCATGACGGGCGATATTTCTGGCGTTGTCGGTTTTATCAAATCAGGTGATGTGCGTGTTCTCGCATCCTTTACTGATGAGCGTATTCCCGGCTTTGAGGACATTCCAACTGCCAAGGAACAGGGCATTGACGTGGTCGCTGTGAACTGGCGGGGTCTTTACACACCAAAAGGTGCGTCTGATGCGTCTTACAGAAAATGGACTGATGCGTTGCGTAAGGTTGGTGCGTCACCTGAGTGGAAAGAAGCCATGATGGCCAATGGTCTCGCCCCTTTCAACAAAGTGGGTGGCGATTTCCAGTCTTATGTCGATGGTGTTATCGGCGAAGTTCGTGCCATGTCTGTTGAACTGGGTGTGATGAAGTAATGTCCGACCGGATTACCGGATTGATCGTCTCTGTGCTGGCGCTCGCATTTTTTGCGAGCGCCAGCCAACTTGAGACACCCTTTTTTGCTGATCCATTGGGGCCAAGTGCATTTCCGATGTTGATCTCTGCCGTTGCCTTTGTTTCGGGATGTGTGATGGTGCTGCGCCCGGACGCGGAACCAAACTGGCCTGCTCTTTCCACATTTGTTCGCTTGCTGATCGCCGTTTTGGTGCTTGTACTTTATGCCTATGGATTGAAACCTCTTGGCTTTCTTTTACCAACCGCACTTGCTGCCGGGGCTATTTCCTATCAGATCAGACCGGCAGTGCTTGCCTCGTCGCTGACTGGCATTTGCCTGTCGGTCTTTCTTTTTGTCATTTTTAAATATGGCCTTGGTCTCAGTCTGTTCGCGCTGCCGCGCTGGCTGATGGCTACGCCTGCTTAGGGGGCGGTGCGATGGACTTGCTGGCAAATCTTGCCCTTGGTTTTTCGGTTGCGCTGACCCCGACAACCCTGGCGCTGGCCATTGCTGGTTGTGTGCTTGGCACGATGATCGGGGCGTTGCCGGGTCTTGGTCCATCAAACGGCGTTGCCATTCTCATTCCCCTGTCATTCTCGTTCGGCCTTGATGCGACGCAGGCGCTGGTGCTGATGACAAGCGTCTATTACGGGGCGATGTATGGGGGGCGTATTTCCTCAATCCTGTTGAATATTCCGGGTGATGAACCAGCCATGATGACGACCCTTGACGGCTATCCGTTGGCCAAGCAGGGCCGTGCGGGTGATGCCCTTGTTTTATCCGGTGTCGCCTCCTTTGTTGGCGCTTTGCTTGCCACCATCGGGCTGATGCTGCTTGCACCGATTCTGGCGCGCGTGGCGTTTCTGTTTGGCCCGGCTGAATATTTCGCGCTCTATCTATTGGCTTTTTGCACCCTTGGTGGCATGGGCTCAAACAATCAGGCAAAGGCGGCGATTGCCGTCTGTCTGGGGCTTGGCATTGCGATGATTGGCGTCGATAGTTCGACCGGCATGACACGCTTTACCGGCGGCAGCCTGCATCTGTTTGATGGTGTGGATTTTCTGGTGGCCATTGTTGGCCTGTTTGCAGTTGCCGAGGTGTTTGTCTTTATCGAGAGTCATGGCCGGGATTCGGCCATCGGTGTGACGCTTGAAAAAATCCGCATTCCGGTGCGCGATATTCTGGCAACGCGGATCACCATGCTGCGGGCCACCGCGATTGGCTTTGTTGCCGGATTGCTGCCCGGTGCAGGTGCCTCGCTCGGCAGTTTCCTTGCCTATATGGTGGAAAAATCCTCGGCGAAGGATAAATCGAAATTTGGCAAAGGCGATGTTCGCGGGATTGCCGCGCCAGAGGCTGGCAATAATGCGGCGGCTGGTGGTGCGCTTGTGCCGATGTTGACGCTTGGCGTCCCGGGATCGGGGACAACCGCCGTGTTGCTGGCCCTGTTGATGACGTTGAACATCACGCCCGGTCCTTTGCTGTTCACCGAACGGCCAGAGGTTGTTTGGGGTCTGATTGCCTCGCTTTTGATCGCTAATTTCGTGTTGCTTGTGCTGAATGTGCCGATGGTCAAAATATTCAGCCGCATTTTGCAGGTGCCAGCCGCAATCTTGCTTCCCGGGGTCACCATGGTGTCTTTTGTTGGCATTTATTCACTGTCCGGCAGCCATTTTGATTTGCTGCTAATGATTGGCTTTGGTGTGCTTGGCTATGCCTTGCGCAAGCTCTCGATCCCGGCAGTGCCGGTGATCCTTGGCATACTGCTTGGTGGCCATATGGAGGTCAGTTTGCGCCGGGCCATGGTTCTATCTGATGGTGACTGGACCTATCTGTTTGGCTCGCCCATTGCCATTGGTCTCTGGATTGCAGCTGTTCTTGGCTTTATTGCGCCTTTGTTCCTGCGCTCATACCTAAAAGCGCCTGCGGCGCACAAGGATGAAGCCTGATGCCGACAAAAATTCTCATTCCCGCAGGTGTGCTGGGCTTGGGGTTCGATCAGGCGGCCTTGGCACGGGGCGTGGCCGCCCAGCCCGATATCATCTGCATTGATGGGGGCTCTACCGACAGTGGCCCCTTTTATCTGGGTACGGGCACCTCGAAATATGCGCGCAGCGTGTGCCGGTCTGAATGGCGGGCGCTGATGCTGGCACGCGCTGATGCCGGTGTGCCGCTTGTCATTGGCTCATGCGGCACCTGTGGCACGCGGGAGACCGTTGATTGGATGTATGAAATCACCTGCGAGATTGCCGCAGAACTAGGCCAGTCACTGACCATCGCCCGGCTATATTCCGACCAGACGGCGCCAGATATCATCGCCGCGCATGATGCGGGCCTTCTATCGCCCCTGGTCCCGGCACCACCGCTTGATGCGGAAGCAATCACCGCCTGCACTCATATTGTCGCGCTGGCTGGGGTTGAACAAATTCAGGCGGCACTCCAAACCGGGGCAGATATTATTCTGGCCGGCCGCACGACGGACACCGCGACAATTGCGGCTTTGCCGCTGTCTTGCAATGATCATGCGGGCGGTGCGTGGCATGGGGCCAAAATTGGTGAATGCGGTGCGTTCTGCACGAACAATCCGGCCAGTGGTGTGGTCATGATCACTTTCGATGAAACCGGGTTTGAGGTCGAACCGATGGCAGTGGATGCCGTTTGCACGCCGCATTCCGTGTCGGCGCATATGCTCTATGAAAACAGCGATCCTTTCATCCTACATGAACCAGGTGGGCATCTGGACGTGACCGAGGCTCGCTATACGGCCATTGATGATCGCCGTGTCAGGGTTGAGGGCTCGCTCTGGGTACCGGCTGACGCCTACCGCGTAAAACTTGAGGCTGCCCACATTGGGGGTTATCAAACGACAATGATGGCGGTGATCCGTGATGCGCATTATGTCGCCCATGCGGATCAATGGCTGCAGGGTCTGACCAGCTTTCTTCACCGTAAGATCGCTACGACGACAAGTCTTAAACGCGATGATTTCACCCTAGAATTTCGTCTGATTGGTCAAAATGCGGCGCTTGGGGCGCTCGAGGATGGCATTGGCACACCGTTGGAGGTTGGCGTGCTTCTGATAATCACCGCGATGGATCAGGAAACGGCAACCGATCTGTCAAAAGTGATTAATCCGTTCCTTTTGCATCATCCTTTAACAGCGCATGAAGATTTGCCAACCTTTGCCTTTCCCTATTCACCAGCCCATACAGACCGTGGTGCGTTATATGAATTTGCGATGAATCATGTTCTCGAAATGTCTGATCCGATGGATGGGTTCACCCTTGCGGTTGACGAGGTGGTAGATGGCAAAGCTGGCTGATCTCGTTCCAAAAATCAGGTCGAAAAATGCCGGTCCATTCTGGGTGACGGTTGATATTTTTTGCGGTGACGCGGCGCGTTTTGCTGAAATAAGTGCCCGCCTTACCACAGCTCATGTCTGTGCGCGGCTGCGGGCTGATCCTGCCATGGTAAAGCGGTTTGATATTGAAAACCTTGCCGTGATCAAGTTCAGCTTCATCCGGCCAGCGGTTCAAGGCAGCCGCTTTGACCGCGACATGCACGGCGCGCAGCTTGGCGTTCTGTTTGCCGAATTGGAAATCTGAGCGCGGGCATCTCTGCTTGATCTTGGTGAGGCACTCACTCTTGGTTGGGGCTGAATCCCGGTCTTGTCCTGGCCATGAACAGCGCGGCAAAGGACAGCGCGGCGGCAAGCAGAATGCCGATCATCACACTGAAGAACAGCCCTGTTCCCTGTGCAAACAACAAGCCGCCAACACTTGGCCCGATGGCGGTGCCAATCGCGCGTGGTGTTGTCATCCAGCCTTTCGCCCGTCCATAGACGTCTGCCCGGAAATACATATTCGTGACATAACCGAATGAGACCGTCAGCACCCCATGGCCCATGCCGAAAATCATCATTGCGGCAATGGCAAGACCAAGGTTGTCAGACTGCACCAACAGCATGGCAATCGGGCCACACAGAAAGGCGATCACGCCGGTAATGCGGGCATCAAAGCGATGGCCGAAGCGCATTTCAATGACGCGCCCGACCACCTGAAACGGACCATAGAGAGACGCCAGCATCACCGCCAGTGCCGGATCATTGAACTGGATCTGAAACCAGTTGATCCACAGCAATGTTGTCGAGGCAAAGACCAGATATTCCAGCCCGCCGGCACTACCAAGCATGACAAGGGCGAGGCGTTCTGACCGCGTCAATATCCGCCAGCTGAAAGGGGCAGGGGCCGCTCCCCTGCTATCGGTACCGCCGCCATGGCTGCGCTGCAGAAAGGCAAAGCGTATCGCTGTAATCGCCAGAATGCCGGCAACAACAAAACAGGTGATGTGCAGGCCGAGATAAGCGAGGAGCGGAGCCACCGACAGCCATGTGACAGAGCTGGCGATGCCGCCATAAAATGTGATGAAGGAAATATTGCGCCGGGCATTCGGCTCGTCGAGCTGCACCGCGCTGCTGAAGGCCAGCTCATAACTTGACATGGCGAAACCCGTGCCGATGGGAACCATGCACAGCCACAACCACCCCATCGAGTCATTCATCGGTAGCATTGCCAGCCCAACTGCGCCCAGCGCGAACCCCCGCGTCATCACCCACAAGGCGCCGAACCTGTCACTCCAGCCGCCAATGATCGGCGCAAGGACCGCTTGGATGATCAAAGCGCCCGACACGGCGGCAAGCACCTGACCCTCGCCAACACCGATGGCAAGGGCGAGGGGTGTTTTCAGCTGGGCAAAAATATAGAACAGCAGCCCATAGCTGATGATCTGGCTGAGGCCAAGCAGATGAAAGGGCACCCGTGGTGTTTGTGCTGCCATGATTGACCTATTCTGGATTGACCTATTCTGAATTGACCTGATTAACGGCTGACGGTTCAGGTTTGATGGAAAATATATAGGCAATCCTAAACCTGTTTGTTCTGCCTGCCAATCACCGCTATGCTTGCGGGCAATGAGTTTGCCCCTATGTTTTCGCAGGAATATGCCATGGCCCTCTTTGACGATCATTTCATTTCGGCCCATCGCGGTGCCAGTGGCAGCTGTCCCGAGAACACCCTTTGCGCCTTTGCCCGGGCGGCGAGGGCTGGGGTACGCTCGATTGAGACCGATCTCAGCCTGCTTGCCGATGATGGTTTTGCCATCTTCCATGATGCCACGCTTGGCCGCACTGTTGCAGGTGACGCACCGATCAGCTCATTTGACCGCGCCGGTCTGGCTGGCCTTGACGCCGGGGCGTGGCGCGATCCGGCATTTGCCGGCGAGCCGGTGCCCGCCCTTGCCGATGTTCTATCCTGGCAACAGAAAACCGGCATCGGCTTTAACTGGGAAATCAAATGCCATCACACCGACTACCCGCGTTATGCCACCGCATTGGCCCGTGCGCTGGCAAAGGCTGATCCGGCACAAACCCTGATCAGCAGCTTTGATGCGGGGTGTCTTGCCGCAATCATGCCAGAACTGCCGCAGATCGCGCGGGCGCTGATTGCCGAGACATTGCCCGCAGACTGGCGCGCCATTGCGGTACGATTACGGCTGGATGGGTTTCATCTGAACCATAAAAATCTGACGGCGGATCAGGTCGACACCCTTCACGATGCTGGTCTGGCGGTTCGGTGCTATACCGTCAATGAGGCGGCTGATATCGAAAGAGTGCGCGGTTTCAATGTTGATCTGGTGATGACAGACTGGCCTGAAAGATTTATCCAGTTCGATCACATATCTGGGCATGAAAGATAAGAGACGATGGACTGGCAGGCTGAAATCACTGCGGCGGCTCATCGTATCGATCCCCATATTCGCTGGACGCCGGTAATGGAGGTGGATAATCTTATTCCCGGGCTTGACCTCGCGCTCAAACTCGAACATCTGCAACACACCGGCAGTTTCAAACCGCGTGGTGCCTTCAATAGCCTGTTGACTACCAGTGTGCCGCAGGCCGGTATTGTCGCCGCATCGGGGGGCAATCACGGCGCGGCTGTTGCCTATGCGGCAAAATCACTTGGTCATGACTGCACAATTTTCATCCCTGAGACGGCAAGTCCCGCCAAAGTCGAAATGATCCGCCGTTCAGGTGTCGAGCCAATCATCACAAATGGCGTGTATGCCAATGCCCTGAATGCCGCCGCGATATTCGAGGCGGATCATGGTGCCATGTCAATTCACGCCTATGATGATGTCGGCACGGTTTGCGGACAGGGAAGCGTGATGCGCGAATGGGAGGCACAGGGTCTGGACGCCGATACCATTCTCATCGCGGTTGGCGGTGGCGGCCTGATCGCTGGTGCGATGGCATGGCTTGGTGGCCGGCGCAAACTGGTTGCTGTCGAGCCGGAAACCGCCTGCGCCCTCCATGCGGCCCTTGCCGCTGAAACGCCGGTTGATGTAGAGGTTTCGGGCGTTGCTGCCAGCGCGCTTGGGGCAAGTCGCGTGGGCGATATCTGTTTTGGTCTCGCCTCTGATATGGCCTCTGATGTGCACTCTGATCTGGGCAAAAAACAGCAAATCGAGACTGTTCTGGTCTCCGACAGTGCGATCACCGCCGCACAGCGCTCCTTGTGGCAGAATTTGCGGTTGGCGGTTGAACCGGGCGGGGCCGCAACGATCGCCGCCCTGATGTCAGGTGCCTACAGGCCACAGAAAGGAGAGCGTGTGGCCGCATTACTCTGCGGCGCAAATGTCGATATCAATTTCTAGTCAGGTTGTTTTGCCGGCAACCATCCGGAACGAAGGTACAAAAGGGAGTTTTAGCATGAATCCGACAATCGATCTTTTGATGGCGCACCGGTCCATCCGCAAATTCACCGATGAGCCCATTGATAATGCGCTGCTCGAAACCCTGGTCACTGCGGGGCAGGCGGCGGCAAGCTCCAGCTTTTTGCAGGGCGTGACGATCATGCGGATCACCGACAAGGACAAACGCCAGCAATTTGCCGAATTGGCGAATAACCAGAGTTACATCGCCACAGCACCAGAATTTCTGGTTTTCTGCGCCGATCTCAGCCGTCCCATCCGCTGTTGTGAAATGCATGGTGGCACGCCAACCAGGGGCTTTACTGAACAATTCATCATTGCCACGGTCGATGCCGCCCTCTACGCACAAAATCTCTGCATCGCGGCCGAATCTGCCGGTCTTGGCATTTGCTATATTGGGGCGATCCGCAATGATCCGGCGCGGGCGACAGCCTTGCTTGATCTCCCGGAAAATGTATATCCGGTGTTTGGTCTGTGCCTTGGTTATCCCGCCCAAAACCCGGAGCCGAAGCCACGCCTGCCACTGCCTGTCATCCTCAAGGAAAACAGCTATGATGCCAGCGCCGAGGAGGCGCAGATCAAAGCCTATGACGAGGTTGTGAGACATTATTATGCAACGCGCACAGGCAATCCGAAATCGCAGAGCTGGAGCGAGCAGATGACAGGCTTGCTTGGCAAGGAGGCTCGCCCCCACATGCGTGATTTTCTGGTGCGCCAGGGTTTTGAGATGAAATAGCACACCCGTCCCTGACCAACAGCGGGCTGGACATCAAGGGCGGTTTTCACCAGAGTTAAGCGCACGCCCAAATCCAACTTTATGCTCCTCGCGAAGGGAGACAGCGTCTATGTTACCGTCAGCCCTCAAAGCGATCAGTGCCAAAAAAGTCAATGATATCTATCTGAATATAGGTCATTTTCTAGACCATTTCGTGATGTTGATCTTTGCCAAGGCGGCCTATGATGCCGGCCGTCATTTTGGTATGAGCTATGATGAAATCATCGTTTATGGCGTGGCTGGTTTTGTTCTGTTTGGTGGCATGGCACCGGTGGCAGCGCAGCTTGCCGACAAATTCTCGCGCTCGCTGTTGATGGTGATCTATCATTTTGGTATTGGCGGGGCTGCCATTTTGGCGGGCTTTACCCAGAGCGTCTGGCAATTGGCGGCGGCCATCGGCCTGATCGGCATCTTCGCGGCAATCTATCATCCTGTTGGTATCGCGATGTTGATCAAAAGCAACAAGCGCATTGGCTTTCGTCTGGGGATCAATGGGGTGTTCGGCAATATGGGCGTGGCGGCGGCCCCCTTGATTGCCGGCATCCTGCTGACCATGGGGGATTGGCGGCTGTGTTTTATTTTGCCGGGGATTTTCTGCCTTGGCTATGGCGTGGCCTTTATCATGGCGCTGCGTGAGGATGGCACACCCCGCGTTGCGGCGTCCGGGACCGGGCGGACGGGCTTTGCGCCAAACTGGAAACTGGCGCTTGGCGCAATGATGCTGTCAACGGCAAGCGGTGGGTTCATTTTCGGCGCGATGACCTTTGTCGTGCCGCGCTATTTCGAGATTTCCATGACCAGCATTTCAACCTCGGTTGCGATCACTGGTCTGCTGGCGTCGCTTGTCTATGCCACCGCATCCTTCACCCAGATTGGCGTAGGCTGGCTGATCGACAGGTTTTCGCCGAAATGGGTGTTGTTCTCCCTGGGTCTCGGGCAGATCCTGTTCATTTTTCTGGCTGCCCAATATACTGATTACGCCCTGTTTTTCGCGATGCTTGTCGCGATGAGCTTTGTTTTTGGGCAAATTCCGATCACCGACACCATCCTGTCCCGTTATGTCCCGGACGAATGGCGGGCCAAAGCGCTCAGCGTTAAATTCATGCTGAATCTGACGATTGGCGCAACCGTGCTGCCGATTTGCGGGGTCATCCTGCAATCTGGTTCGCCCATGAGCAGCCTGTTCACCCTGATGAGTGCTGTCGCCATCGTGGTTGCCCTGTCCGGGCTGATGCTGCCCCAGCAGGCGGATGATCAGCGGCGGGACATGATGCCGGCGGAATAGCCGGTCTGCTCGGCGCGGCGCGTGCCCATATCAGCACAGGCCCACCCCGACAGGCATACTCACAGACCCACCCCGACAGGCATACTTAAAGACCCACCTCGACAGGTATACTTACAGACCCACCTCGACAGGCATACTTAAAGACCCACCTCGACAGGTATACTTAAAGACCCACATAGACAGGCATACTTAAAGACCCACATAGACAGGCATACTTAAAGACCCACCTCGACAGGTATACTTACAGACCCACCTCGACAGGTATACTTACAGGCCCACATAGACAGACAAGGGTGTCATGGTGCATAGTCCGCGCGGCTGCATTTGCCACTTAGAAACGCCGCACACCATATTTTTCAACGCGTCTACCACATTATCCATTACCGCCACCACCCGTATCACACCCCGGAAAGGCCAGCAATGAGCCGTACGCGCAACCTCTCCACTGGCAACATTGGTGAGCATTTTCTCCACCTAGCGGTGCCTGCCGGCATCGGCATGCTGTTCACAACCCTGTATAATGTTGTCGATGTGTTTTTTGCTGGTCTGATTGGTACGGATGCGCAGGCTGGTCTGGCAATCTCATTTCAGGCATTTTTCATTTTCATTACCTTCGGTTTTGGCCTGTCGGCGGCGATGACAGCTCTTGTTGGCAATGCCATCGGGGCAAAGGATGACAGCGCCGCCTGTCAGCTTGCGGTGCGGGGGCTCGGCTTTGGTGTGCTGATCTCGGCATTGCTGATCATTGTCGCCATCTGGGTTGGTCCTTTTCTGATCAAGCTGGTGTCAACCGAAGGGGCCTACAGGGATGCCGGAACCCGCTATTTCACCGTTCTGTTGGCGGCCATTCCCTCCTTTGTGATGTCATTTGGCATCAACGGGCTGTTGCAATCCCAGGGCGATACCGTATCGATGCAGCGCGCCCAGATTGGCGCATTTTTTGCCAATATCTGCCTCAATCCATTGTTGGTTTTTGGCCTGCCAGGGGTTTGGGACGGGCTGGGTTTTGAGGGCATCGCCGTTGCCACGGTGATCAGCCAGACAGGTGTGATGATCTATGTTGCCAGGCAATTGCTGAAAACCGAGCTTATGGCGGGATGGCGGCCAGCGGATTTGCTTCCCAGAGTGAACACCTCCCGGGCGATCACCAGCCAGATGCTGCCGACGACGATGACCATGATGGTCATGATGATGGCGGGTTTCATCGTTCAATATTACCTGAAAACCTTTGGCATGGCGGCGGTTGCGGCTTACGGCGTTGCGCTGCGGGTTGAACAGTTGTTTCTGCTGCCGGTCTTTGGCCTGACCGGGGCGCTACTGCCGATTGTCGCGCAGAATTATGGTGCTGGCGAAATGGCGCGGGCGCGCGAGGCGTTGTTCACCTGTTGGAAATATGGACTCATTTTCATGGCGGTCGCCTGTCCGGTCCTGTTTTTTGCCGCGCCGCTGCTGATGCGGTTGTTCACCAGTGATCCTGATGTGATCCGCATTGGCGTCAGCTATCTGCGGGTCGATGGGTTCATTCTGCCGATCTACATGATGCTGTTTGCCATCAACTCGTTCCTGCAGGCGTTGAAACGGCCCATCTGGACGCTGTGGATTGGCATTTACCGGCAATCATTTGGCGTTGCGTTTTTCAGCTGGATCTATGTCTATCTGCTGGATCTTGGGGTGATTGGCGTATGGTTTGGTATCGCCACAAGCGTGCTGACAGGCTTGCTTCTCTCGCTGTTGATCACCGGCCATGTCGCCAAACAATTGCTTGGTGGATTGTGGCGGCGCGATGCTGGCGCATCTACTGCCCCTTCTGATTGACCCGCTTTGACAGCTCGGCCCGACTCTCAACCCGTTCTGAATAGCGGTCGGTGAGGTAATCGCTGCGCCCGCGCGTCAGCAGGGTGAATTTGATCAATTCCTCAATCACGTCGACGATCCGGTTATAATAGGGTGACGGCAACATCCGCCCCGCATCGTCAAATTCGTTAAAAGCCTTTGGCACGGATGATTGGTTGGGGATGGTGATCATTCGCATCCAGCGTCCGAGGATACGCAGCTGATTGACGGTGTTGAAACTTTGCGAGCCACCGCACACCTGCATCACTGCCAGCGTTTTGCCCTGCGTGGGACGAATGCCGCCAAGCGAGAGCGGGATCCAGTCAATTTGCGATTTCATCACGCCGGTCATCGCACCATGGCGTTCTGGCGAGACCCAAACCATGCCCTCTGCCCATTCTGCCAGATCGCGCAGTTCCACCACTTTGGGGTGGGCCGCGCTGTCCGCATCGGGCAATGGCAGGCCGGAGGGGTTGTAAAGCCGTGCCTCAGCCCCGAGATGCGCCAGAATCCGCGCTGATTCTTCGGCCACAAGGCGTGAATAGGAGCGGTCCCGAAGTGAGCCATAAAGCAGCAGGATGCGCGGCCTGTGTCCGGGGTCGTCCGGGCCGGTCAGGGCGTCCGCGTCAATGCCGCCGATTGCCTCTACATTCAGATTTGGCAAATTCATATCGGGCAAATTCATATAGGGGATCCTGCCTGCCATACCTATCATGCTTCCCATTCACTCGTGAAACGATGATAGTTTATCCGCAATGGCGCGCGATTGGAACAGTGCCGAGCGTTAACAGCAGCACTGTTTTGTCTCTAGCCTGCGGGCATCTCACATTTGATCCGGCTCTGGCCTTGTTTCAACCAGCCACCGTTCCGGCGCAGATAGTCCGTGATTTGCAAAGTGCCGATCTCGGTATTGATCATCCAGCTCTGGCGGGCATAGGGCTGGGTGTCGGGCGTGATATGGTGATAGCTCAGACACCAGATTTCATCACCTCTGATGGTCAGTTTCTGCGTCAGCGTTTCGCGATTGTCCGCAACGCAGAACTCCTGCCATTCCGTACCAACCAGTTTTTTTGCCGAGGCTCCGAACAATCCATCTTCAAATGAATATTGCTGTCCGTCACATTCGATTGATGGTGTTTGCGCCGCCGCCGTCATGGGTGCGGCGATGAGAATGATCGCCAGCGACAGACAAATAGGCAGCCCAATCGGCAACCAATCTCTGATTGATATTGAGACCCTCACACTATCCCTACCTCAATCCCCATCTCAATCCCCATCTCAATCCCTACTTCATTCCCCACCTTAGATGGCCTTTGCCAGTTTGCCAAATCCCCGCTGGAAAACCCAGCGCCCGGATTAAAGAAACCCCCGCTGGAAAACCCAGCGGGGGCCATGTCCCAGACGCTTTTATCATCAGCCGCCGGGAACATCTCGAAACGTTCGGGTAACCCCTGAAGCGTTATCTCGCCTAAATCGTAGAACGGACAATTTTTCAGATTGTTTAGCCTTTTGCAGATTTTTTCTGACAAAGGATGAATTTGCCAAACTCGTTTGTGGCATTTAGCGTCCTTAGAATAGTCCTACGGAGATGAAACAGGTGTCGAAACGATGAAAAGAACAGAAATCACCATTGCAGGTGACAGTCCGGGAACCTCCCATCAACTCACCCGTTTTGACATTGGTCCTGATGATCCCACCCTGCCAAAAATCTTCCTTCAGGCAGGTCTGCATGCAGGTGAACAGCCGGGCATGATGATTCTGCATCATCTTCTCGCCATGCTTGAGGCGGGTGAGCAATCCGGTCGGCTCAGGGCGCGATTCGTGATCTTCCCGATGAGCAACCCGATCGGTATGGGGCAGGTCGGTCTGCATCATCATCAGGGCCGGTATCATCTGCGGTCCGGGCTTAATTTTAACCGTGGCTGGTTCGATCTGTTCGAAATGCTGGCGGAAAATGGCGGCCTCACAAACCTTGCCGCCGCCCTATTGTCCGGCTCATCTGACTCATCTGAGTCATCCGGCTCATCTGACAATGCCGCGCACAACACCGCCATCATCAGACAGGCAGTCCGGGCCGCGCTGGACGCCTGTCAACCGGTCACAGCCCTTGATCATCAGCGCCTTCATGTCGCGCGCGAGGCGTGTGACAGCGATGTCGTGCTTGATCTGCATTGTGATGATGCGTCTTTGAGTCATATCTTCATTGTCCCGCAATTGATGCCGGGGGCGCAGGATCTGTCTGACTGGGTTGGCGCGGCGGCCACTCTGACAGCCGAGGATAGCGGCGGCGGGTCCTTTGATGAGGTGTGGCCGGGGCTGTGGATCAAACTGGCGCGCCATTTCCCCGATCACGCCATCGCCCCACCACCGCTGGCCGCAACGCTCGAATATCGCGGCTATTGTGATGTCGATGATGAGATGAATCGGCAGGATGCGCAGAACCTGATGGGTTTCTTTATGGGGCGTGGCTATGTCGATGCTGCCCCAGCTGTCGCGCCGCCATCACCCTCGCCATCACCAGCGCCGCTGCCTTTGAGTGCGACCGAAATTGTGGTCGCTGACCGGCCGGGCCTTCTTGCCTATAATGTGCGGCTTGGCGATATCGTGTCTGTGGGCGATGTCATTGCCGATTTGATCACCCTTGATGGCCCCACCGCCTTTGTTGAGCGTCATCCACTCTGCGCTGGCACCGATGGTCTGATACTTTCGCTACGGTGCCTTAAATATGTGGGGCCGGGGGACACGGTCGCCAAAGTGGTTGGCTCGAAGCCGTTGGCGAATCGCACGGGATATTTACTCGAAATGTGATGTCGGGAAATGGGGTGAAATGTGATCTGGCGAAAGCCCGCCCACTTGGCATGGTTGCTGCAACCATGGCATCATATATCATTCTTAGAGCTTTTGCGGTCTGTTGAACAAGGAGAGAGGGTCATGACAGAAGTAGGCAAACAGGGCATGAAGACAATCGCTGATTTGATGGATGAGGTCGAATCGCAATCACAGACCAGACCGCAGGAAGAACTCCTGATGGAATGTCTGATTGCGCTGCTCAAACAATTTCCTGATTACACACCTCCACGGCTGCGTTCCGATGGCGGCATCCTGATCCCTCTTGATGCCGAATTGCAGAAAAGCCGGGAACGGTCAAAGAACGCGGCGCTCGCGATCAAATCCATGATGGACCGTGATCACAGACCGAAGAAAAGCCGGACCTGGGTCGAATAGGCACATAATCACCGTGGCAATTAAGCCCGAAAGCAGACAAGCCCGAGAGCAGACAAGCCCCGTCAGTCTTGTTGCAGGGTGTCAATCAGCGCAGGCAGGGCGGCAACACTGTCAATGACATGATCTGCCCCCGCATCGCGCAGCTTTTTGGCTGCCTCATCATTCAGCCGCCGCCGCTTAACCTCCGGCAGTGCCGCCAGGTCTGCTTCGCTCAGGCCGACATAATTACCGGTAAGAGAAATACCAACCGTGATAGAGCCGACCGCCCTGCCTTCAGCAATCCCCGGCGTGGTGTCGTCAACCTTGATCACTGTTTCGGGCGGATAGACCGCAAGATCGGCAAAGCAGCGATACATCATCAAGGGCCCGGGTCGCCCCTCCGCCAGGTCATCACCACACACCAGATTGTCAGGGCTGTATCCGGCGGCGCTTGCCAGCGGCAGGACCTTATCCATTACTGACCGGCCATAACCGGTGGTTGATCCGATCTTAATGTTGTTGGCCCGCAGATAGGAAACGGTCTGGCTGGCGCCCGGGATGAGAGTGGCATAGTCCGCTGCCACCGCTTCATTCAAGGGGGTAAAAATCTCATAGAGCCGGTTAATGTCATCATCTGTCGCGGCGTGGCCAAAGCGCTTCTCAAAGGCCGCTGCAATGCGCGGCATGGTCAGCATGGCGGCTATGTGATCGCGCTTGGGAACGCCCATCGGCTCGCGTGCCTCCTCATGTGTGACAGCCATTCCCTGTCCGGAAAACAGCTCAGTAAAAACAACCGTTGGCGCCAAGGATCCAAAGTCAATCATCGTTCCCGCCCAGTCGAAAACGACCGCCTGAATCTTCTTTGTCATTTGATGTGCCTTTTCCATGGTTTTGATAAAATATACATAAAAATCAATATTTTGCAGAAATATTTTTCGACAAAATACTTTAAAACTGTTCGTCATGTGACCTTATCTTTCGGCCATGTCAATAGGCCGAGGCGATTAATAAAACTGTAATATTAGTGAAACTCTTTTGAAACATCTCCGTGCGAGGCATCTGCTCAGCACAGAGGGTTATGTAATGTTTCAGGCACAAAATATCG
>ERZ802830.1442-NODE-1442-length-22723-cov-21.0136_pt1 | contig 22723 bp, 22 predicted proteins | sample MGYA00345654_ERZ802830 | MGnify/ENA primary metagenome ERZ802830 (study PRJEB30503, sample SAMEA104212375) | marine metagenome | biome: Westerlies Biome; feature: [SRF] surface water layer (ENVO:00010504) within the epipelagic zone...; material: water...
TGACTATACTTATGGACGGATTTTGGGTTTCATGGGTTTGCGATTTTTAAAGAGAATATAAGACTGATTATTCATAATCTGTAAAACTTTTTAAAGAGGTTTATAGCAGGTGCGATTTTTATGGTTCGAAGAGTTTGATTTGTGGAACAAATCAAAATCACAGAACCGAAAAAATTATATTTACAAAAATGCGATAGCATTTTTAATAATTTTAAATAAATATCACCCCTGAATCTCTTTAAAATTTCCAAAAAAATTTTAATAAAATTTGAAGTGGTGTTCTCAGTAAAAAATTTAACAATAAATTTAACAAATTTAAAGAAAAATACACCATAAATTTTTTCAAGTTTTTATAAACTTCAAAAAATAAAAATTAAAAATTAAACTACTACTCCTGCCTCATATTTAAATGATAAACTTCTTGAAAATGAACTCTTAGTTGTTATTGATAAATCACTATTATATTGAAAAGAACATTTATTACCACCACATAACAAATCAAAATTTAAAGGCTCTTTTGGTAAGAAATATAAATGATTATAAACATCTTGAAAAGAATAATTTCCTTCATTAATGACCTTATTTTTCTCATCAATAAAATGTTTAATAGCATCATTACTCACACCTTTCATTCTTACATGATAATCATAATGATAATCTCCATGTTTATCTTCAACATATAATTTATCTAAATAACATTTTTTACCTAAAAATACTGAATAACAAGCTCTAATAATATCAACTGGCTTACCTTCATCATCTTTCTTCATATTTTCTTCTAATTTTTTAGAATCAAAATCACTATGAAATTGACCCATAAAATTACCTATCAAATCTTTTTGTCTAAATCTTTTTTCTTCCTTTGGAATTTTACTACAGTATTTCTTATTATAAGCCTTTCTTAATTTATCTAAATCATTTCCTTCTAAATGAATTGAATCTGTATCTGTTGTATATATCATCATACCCATTCTTTCAGCCATTACCATAACTTCATTCATAATTCTTTTACTCATAGTTAAAACAGCACAACCCTGATGAGCATTATTAAATTGCTCTGTAATTGTCTTTACTTTTTTATAAATAACATAATTAGAACATATAGTATATTCTTTAATAAAATTATAATATCTTGAATATTCTTTATTCCATTTATCAAGAGAAATTGTCTTTGTTTCTTCTTCAATTGGTTTTAATAATGTCTTACCATAACATGAATTCATTAAAAGTTTATACACTTTTTCAATTTTATTACCTTTCTTCTTTTCTTCTTTTCTTTTTGTATATAATTCTTTTATAAAACTATTAATTGTATCATTAAATCCTTCATTAAAATAATAACCGCATATTACCTTAAATTTTAATCCAAGATGTTCTTTTACATCTTCATAACATGTCTTATCAATATAATATATTTTATCTTTTGTATTATTTGAAAAATCTCTTATACCGTTATCATCAAAACTAGATAATAATGGAAATTGTAAAGGTCTATCAGTATCATTTAAACATTTTACTTTTACATAAAAAGCATCAAATTTAAGTAATTTTTCAATATCTTTTAATTTATCAGGAATCACCATCGGTTTCCCCTTGATAAATCCTTTCATTCTGTAAAGGGCTGACGGATATAAAGAACAGGCATCAAAATCTTCTAACCAATTTAAATATTTTCCCCTTGAATCTATTTTACTTTCAAATAACCATTTTTTATTAGAATTCGTCATACATTTACCACCAACAACAAATTTTTGAATAAATTCTCTTGGAATACCTGAAAGCTTATAACAATCTTCAAGACAACCTTTTTTAACTAATGAATCATATCCTAAAGAAGCGATACTACAATAATTTTTAATATTAAGACCAGTAATCTTTTCAATATCATTTTTAAATTTCATATATCCATCCCTTAAAACTATAATATCTAATTCACAATATCTTTTTGAATATTCTATAATATCTACCATACCTTTTTTAATACAAGACCATCTTTTACAATTATTTATATAAGTTTCCTTATCATTTGCCTCCTTAACAAAACTTAAACAAATTTCTTTATTGATATATCTTTTTGATACATTTTCCGTTGTATATAAATCATAAGGCATGACCTCTTTAAAATTTTCAAGACCAAACATACTAGCGAAATTTCTTAAAGGTTCAGGAATAAGACAGTATGAGTCTTGGATGTTTATTTCAATAAAATATGTAAATTTATTATCAATATAAATCCTCGCTGAAGCATTTAATTGACTATTACCTCTATGTAAAGGCATAAAATTATAGAGATAATCCTTTATAAAAGCTGTATCATATTTAGAATTATGAGCTACTAACAATATTTCACCAATCTTACCAGAATTTTTATTTGAATTACCATCATCATCTTTATTTTTACCACCATATTTATCTAAATAAAAATCTAAATCATTTAATCTTTTTCTATTTTTAAATTTTATTATATCAATAAATTTTTGTCCTGCTGTTGCTCCATAAACTGTTTCAATATTTTTTTTACCAATTTCAAAATCATCATACGATTGAAAACACATGAGATAAGGTGTATGTCTAAAATATTCCACTTGATAATTCTTTTTATCATTAAGATAATTTTCAATATCATCAAAATCATTACTTGTTTTAACTAATGTTTTATCAATAACATTATCCATATCATCCCTTGTTGTTCTAAAAATTTTAGTATTTCCCCTCACTATTGTTTCAAAATCAAAAAATATTATTTCAGCCTTAGTTCTATCGGTTGAAATACATGTATTTTCAGCACAACTATCATTCACATCATAATGTAAAGATTCATTTTCATAGTCTAATTCACTATGGTATTGACTAGCTCCTAAATCATCAACAGGAATATTTTTTACTAATTTATATTTTAAAATTTTACTTATCAAAGAATAACTATTTAACCACCTTGAAGCCCTTTTAAATTTTAATTTACCATCATTTGTTTTACCTAAAACATCTATTATATTATTAAATTTATATTTATCATTATTAAAAAAATCTTTCCAATCTAAAGCTTTACCTTCATTATCCTTATAAAACATATCCATAAAATATTTACTTAACATATCATAATTTTTAAGTGCGAAACCAGTAATTTCAGCATCTTTATCAATAATAAAATAATGATTTTCAATAAGACCTATTTTATATTTTTCAGTAGCATTTTTATTTTTATGTATCACTTCAACATCACCATTTGTTCTTGGTTTATTTAATTCAATATGTATATCTAATTTTTTTGATATAATTTCTAGTTTATTAACAGGAACTCTAGATGATTTTACATAAGCTTTTAGAAGGGCTAATTTATTATCATCCATACCACCATGTTTAAAAGCATTATATAAACAATTATCATTATATCTTCTTGATTTACCTTTTCTAACTATACCATTTTTATCTTTAAAAACTAAATTTTCACTTTTATTATATAGACCATATCTTTCAAGATTAAAAGAGGTTGTATGATAATATTTAAAAAAACCACCATTATTTACTTCATAACCAGCTTTTTTAAATTTTATTACTATAAGAGGATTATCAATTACACTATTAATAAATTCATTATCACTTCCAACACGATAATTAAAATCATCACCCCTTAAATCTTCATAATCTTTTAATTTTAATAAATTACCTTGACTGAATGTAATCCATTTATCACTTCCTTCAGGTCTAGCTGATAATAAAAAAGTTGTCTCAAAATCATTTTCATTATCATCAATCCCTTTATAAGTTGTTTTTGTTGCTTCATCTTTATCTTTAATTAAATCTATTAGAGTCTTAAAATTTATTTTTAATAAATTAATAGTGATTTCAAGACTATCATCACCTTCTTCCTTTACATTTTTTATAGATGTATCTATAAGTTTAGATATAACTTGTCTATATTTTTGATTAGTTCTACTTTTTAAGTTCTTGTCCTTTATTAAAGTTTTATCATTTGTAAATTTAAAATCCTTCTTTCCTTTATTAGTTATTTTTTTAATCTTCTTATATCTTTTATCTAAAGCTTTACCATCTATAAGTTTATTAGAAGATTTATCATAAATAAGATTAGGGCTTTGAATCATATTAATATGTTTGAATGTTAAGCCTTCCTGTAAGACTTTCATGTTCCATTTCAAAAACCCCTTAGTTGCTTTACCTTTGTAAAACATTCTTTTCGGTTTTTCACCTTGATAATTTTTAAGGATATTCCTTAATTCCACAGAAATTTTTGAATTCTGTAAAGACGACATTTTATTATTAGTTGAGATAATATTTTCCATTTTATAATATATATATATATTTTTAAATTAGAATTTAAACGAATTAAATATTTTATAATTAACTAAATTAATAAATCTTTAAGTAATTTTTAAAAAAAAAATAATTATTCCTAAATATTTTAAATTATTTTTTAATAATTTAAATAATCCAAAAAACACATAAAAAATTAAAAACCTGTATATTTCTATATATTTTATTTAAAATTTACGATAAATATTTATTAACCTTAACATTAGTTCTAATAAATCTACTAGTGCTTAGAGGTCTTTTACATAAATTATAAATAGTATGTCTTGATACTTCTGTATCTATATTATAAAAATTTTTAAAATAATCATTTACCTTATCTAAACATTCATTCATAGATAATTTTTCATACATAATTTCCGCTTCATCAACATCATGATGTGTTGGTCTTGAAAATACTAGATTGTAATAAACACCTTTCATCTTTATATACTATATATATATTTTTAAATTATAAATAAAACGAATAATAAATCTTTAAATAATTTTATTAATAAATATATTTATTTTTTTGATTGTTGTTGCGGTTCAGGTTCAGCTCTAACAATATTTAAGAAAATTGTATTATCATTACCAATATTTTGAGCTAATTTAGAATTACTATCTAAAATTCTTATACTAAAGCTACTTAAAGTAAGAGGATTACCACGATGTGTATAAGCTATACCACCATCAGCTCCTGAAGTATAAGAACTACTACTATAATATTTTCCAGCTATACATTTAATTTTAGTTTTTGTTGTATCACTAGATATTAATGTATTATTAAATCCAGCATCAATTTCAATAAGAAAATATCCTGTATCATCTATTTCAAAAACATTTTTTACAGCATCGATAGATTTAGTTTTATCACTACCAGCATCAATAGGCTTACCATTATCTTTAAAATTATTCAAAAATATAGGAGGAACCTTACCTGCTGTTGAAGTTTTTGTTATAATTCCATCAACATCATCTCTAGCTCTTGTTGTATTAATACCTTCATTTAATTTTAAGAATCTAGGTAATAAATCTTTAGTTCCTGAACCTGATACATCAGTTCCTCTTAAATAATCAGGAGCGAAAATTATATCATTACCATCACCTGAATTTACTTGTGTAAAACCAAGTTTTCCAGACCAAAAATCAAAAGGTTGCCTTGTGGTTGCTGATATAGCACTAAGTTCAGTAAAGAAAATACCTCCATTACTACCGTAAGTTCTTACTAATGGTAAATTAGATACACTTGATGTTGTTTGTTCTTGGTCTATATCTATTAAACCAGCGAAACCTCTTGTGATTGCGAATCTATTTATAATTTGACCTGTTTGGTCTTCATAACAAGGCATGTGAAGAAATTGGAATTGATATTTATTTAAAACATCATCATAATTTAAAGCGAATTGATTACTTCCTATATAAAGTTCTTGTGTAATCGCTGTAGCAGTTGATTTCGGTATAGTCATTTTAAAACAAGCATCTTCTCTAACTAAAATAGTTGGACTACCAGCTATACCATCATTAGATGTTAATAAAATATTTGATTCAGGTCTATTACCATTCATTCTAGTTATTTCAGTCATTTTTCTATTTATTAAATCACATAAATCAGGTGGTGTATAACTTCCTTTTGGAATTTCAACACCTACCTCTTTTGTTATTGGAATCATTACATCATCAAAAGTATCTTGAACAACTTGAAAAACAAACCCTATTTTCTTTATATCGCTATTGAAATTTCCAGCTCCAGGAACAACATCACCTTGAAATGCTGTAAAATCACCGAAATTTGTTCCATTCCAATTAACACCATCATCAGCATTGCGACCAACAATGTTTAAAGTTAATGTTCTAATATAATAATTATTACCAATACTTTCATAATTTTCAAAAGAATCAGTTATCATGTATTGCTTAATTGTTAAATCTTCCGCCATGTAATTAACTGGAATTTGTAAGGTCTTAGTTCCAACAAAATTAGTTGGTAATTTATCAGGATTATCAACATTTACTTCTCTAACAAATGTAATTTCTGTTAAAATTCTATAATTATCACTATTATCACCTTCAAATGTATCTTTACATAAAACATATTTCATAAAATCCATAGGAATCGTTGGTCTATTAACAAAATTACCACTATTATCAATATCAACTGTATCATTTAAAGGGAATTTAACCACCACAGAATCACTAGGGGCTACATCTTTAGGAGGGTCATCGTCTTTATAATCATTTTGAAAAAATTTAGGTGCTAATTCATCAAATATTCTTGTAGTCGCAGAAGCGGTAGGGTCTGAATTTACTATATAATAACCAATTGTAAAATTTAATATTAAATCATCTTCAATAATAGTTTGTTGAGAACCGATTGATAATGTATCAAGAAATACATTTTTTATTTCTATAGTATCACCTTGATAAACGGTAAGGGGTTGATTCAAATCAACTTTATAGTCTCCATTAGCATAATTTTGATAAGCATCTTTTTCCTTTAGTTCTAAAACAGTAGCATTAGACATTATTTATATATACTCACATTTTTTTTATAGAAAAATATACAAAAAATATTTATAAAAATCAATTTTTTATTCTACTATCATTATGTATTTTTTTTAATTTCTCTTTCATGATATTATTTTCCTCAACTAATTCAAAACATTTTTCTTCATAATGCTTAGCTTTACCTGTAAGTTCTTTTATTTTTTTTTCTTGTATTGTTATTAAATTAGTTAATTTATTTATATGTTCCATATATATTACTATTTTTTAATTTTCAGTTTGAATCTCTTTACATAATCATTAAATGAAGCTTTAACTGTTGGTAAATTCCATAAAATCCATCTAGAAGCTGAAGCTGGTGTATCTGGAACAGACCAATTTTCTTTAGTTTTTGAAGGTGAATGTCTAGCTAGATATAATTTTTTCTTATCATTAGCTACTTTCTTACCTTCAGTCTTATTATAAATTGTAAAATCTTTATTAGAACTACTACCAAAATGTATAGTTTTTTTCTTTTTTCCTTTTTCGTAAAAAATCAACATTAATTTCTTACCTTGACGATTACTTTTATTTAATTTAACTTCCATTTTATTATTATAGTATAATAAGAAAATTTAAAAATTTAAAAAATTTAACTAAAAATCATAAAAAAATATTTATTACCTTATTTGTCTTTAATTTTAAATTATTTTTTATGTACATGGATAAGGAAAAGTAGCAATCACAACTAAGCATATACAACATTATAACCATTTGGCTGAAGCATTAAAGCTTTTGGAACCTCTCCAAATAAGTGAATATTAAAATCTTGATTATTAGTCGCTGAATTCTTTACCTTAGCCCTTTCCATATCAATTTGAAGTTCATTAATTGGAACACCAGATAAATCAATTCCTACATATCCTTGAAATCCTGAAATGTTCGCATAATCATTGAATACATCTCTTTCAACTCTATCATTTGTTTCAGCAATTCCACCCATGTTTGTTATTCTAGATTGAACGGCACCACAAGGAGCAACAAATTCACCAAAAGTATCAGCCATGTGTCCTAACATTTCATTATGTCCTGTAAATCCTGTTCTAGATAATACATCACTACCATTAACACGAAATTGAACTCTTTCACCAAATAATGATAAGGAACTAAGGGAACCATAAGGAAAAAGACTACTAGATGAAGCATCAGTAAATGAAGCTTTTGATAATGGTTCTTTTACTACTACAACTTTTCCTAATCTTTTATTATCAAAACCGTGAAAGGTATGTGTCCTTAAATCTTTTACAGTATCAGTCGCAGTTGAAGGAGGATTAACACTACTTTGATGAACTTGTCTATCATGTTCTATTTCATTCCAACTAACACCACCTTGAGATGTTAATACCTTTAACATTTGAGAAGCAAGTTCAGGATTAGTAATTACATCAACACATAGTAAAGGTTGTAAAGTCGCAATAGAACCTACAGTTTGGTCTTGAACTATACTTTTAAAATTTTGTTCGTAATCAATAACAAGTCTTAAGTTTTTAAATGTATCAGTTGGTAAGCATGATAATTTCCTTAACATGTGAAGGTGTTCGTTTAAATTAACCATACCTGTTTTAGTAGCACCGAAAGTCATACCCATTTGATTTACATGTTTTTCTTGAATTACCTGTATTCCTCCTTCAATATCTTTACTAGAATTATCACCTATAATAGAATATTTACCAGCAACATCGCAACCTAAATTATTATAATCTGTATAATGGTCTATACATTTAGAATTATTATTAGTTCTATTAAATTTTTTAAAACTAGCATATCTATTAAATTCACTTAATCCTGTAAGTTTTTGATTACCATCAAATAAAGTAATTTTCTTAATTAAAGCCAATAATCCTAATTGTCTTAAATAAGTCGCTGGTTTATCAGCAGTCGCACCATGATTAATTAAAGTAAGATTGGTGGCTATAATTTCACCAACATTATCAAAGCGGAATTCACTACGAAAATTTGTTGAATCAAAAACTGGTTGTATAAACACTTTCTTAACATTATTACTATAATCAGCTACACTCATATTTATAATTAGATTAGATTTTTTTTTTTTATAAAAAAAATTAATTAATATATTTGATAAATTAATTAATCATAAGAATATAATAAATTTTTAAACCGAAACCATGCTATGAAAATATAGATAAGCAACAAAAGGATTAGAAGAATTTACATCACTTGTTATTTGTGTGTTAAGTTTTTGATTACTTAAATTAATTCTATCACGAAAATCAAGTCCTATACCATAAGCTTCATTAGCGAGAATATTAGACATTTTAGCATTATTTTCTCCACCTTTAGATAAACTTTCTAAATATCTTTCAACTAATTCTTCATCATCCTTAATACTATAAGAAACTAATGAATTTGTGGAATCATTAAATGTAAATACTACTTCACTAACATTTGGTAATAATGATAATTGTGTATTGTTAAGGCTTTTATTACCTTCATCAGCACTTGGTTGAAAAGTCATAGAAACACCATCGCACACAGCAGGAACTTTAGTTTGAATATTTGAAAAACCTGAAGATATATTAGTTTTATAAGTATATTTAGTTCTCATAACAGTTGGTAATTGAGATTTAACTGTATCAACAGAACAATAATTTAATTTTAAATCATGTAATGTATAAACTGTATCATTAGCGACATCTTGGCCATTAAATACATTTTGATTCCTATTAAGTGTTATTGAAACTTTTATAGCTCCAGTTTTTGAAACATCTAAACTAGTATTACCTGAAGCTTTATTTAAACAACAATTTAATTTAACACTAAAATCTAAATCAGTTTCAGGAACTAATGTATCAACTTCAGTAGTCGCATCAGGCATAACATAAGCAGGAGCCTCACTACCACAGGTAATAGCTCTAGAATATTCTTTAAAAGGGCTACATAATTCACATGATTGTGAAGCATTACACATAGAAGATTCATTATTAGAAGCAGATTTACTCATCTTAACATATCTTGGATAATCATTTATAATTTCCTGTATTCCTGAACTATTTCCAGACATGAATTCAACCTGTATATCGCTTATGAGACTATGTGCCCCTACATATCCATCAATAGAAACATCTTTAAGCCTTGAAGCAATTTTTGTAAATCTATTTAAACCATCTCTTACTGAAAGCTTTCCAACTAATCTTAATTTATTTAGCATTAGCGACCGACCTTCTGGATAGACCATAAAATCAACATTATCAAAAGGATTATAAGTATCTTTAGTATTCTCAGGTAAAGCACTAGAAAATTGTATAACAGACATCTTTATATTTATATTAGATTTTATTTTTTAATAAAAAAAAATAAAATTATTAAATTAAAAAAATTAAAATATTAATAACTTAAAACTCTTGGAATTTGTTTATATAAAACATAATGATTAACTCCACCAGCTGAAGCCTGAATATTTACTTGATATAATTTTTCTTGATTTGTCGCAGGATGAGAATCTGTAATTATATGTAATCTTTTACCAGCACTTTTAGCAGTTCCGTAAGTTGTTGATTTAGTTGAAAATCCTGATTTTCTATAACACCTATATCTTATACCCATGTTCGCAAGTCCATCTTTAAGAGTTAAATCTTCTAAAGGTCTTCCAAATTCAACATCTCTATCAGTATTATCTTCATTATCTGTTCTTGTTCTATAAGATTGTAAATTATCATTAGCTGAATTTAAATCATCTGTTCCATCAGGAAACATCATGACTGTAGATAAAGCATTTGGTTCAAGTTGAAATTGTTTATGAAAACTTGTAGAAGCGAAACCATTACCTTCTTCAGTAGTATAAGTAAGATAATTTAATTCATTAATACCTGATGGATTACCAACAGAAGCAAGAACAATTTCAGCACCACTAATTTCACTTGAAACACTCATTACACCTTCAGGAACAATTTTTACAGCTGTAAATTTTTGTCCTGCTCCTGTAGCTCCAACAGAATTAGATAATGTTAAAGTTATTTGTCCTGAAGTTCCTGATGATTGTGTTCCATCTAAATGAAGAATATTAGTAATAACAGCTCTTACACTAACTAAATTCGCTGGAGCGGTAGCTGGTGATACAGCTCCTCCTGTAGCACTTACTAAAATCGGCATTCCAACATAATAAGGGCTTTGGTGTATATCTTTAACTAATACATTACTAATAACTAACTGATTAATACTTGCTTCACTCGCACCAATATCAGTAGCATTATAAATTTGGTTTGCTGAAGGGGCATCATTAATATCTTGAGGATATTGCTTAAAACTTTGAATTCTTTCAGGTCTTAATTCTAAAGATATATGAATTTTTCCAGTTTTTGAAACATCAATTTCTCGAACAGAACCTAAACCAAACATGTCGCTTAAAGGAATTTTGATATTGAATTCATCTTTTTGAACTGAATTTAAGGTTCCTTCTTTATTTATTTGAGCAGAATATCCATATTTTGAATTACCTCTTGGCTCACTAATTTGTGATACACTTTTATAATTTTCGTCACTAAATTTATCAACAAAATTAGAATATTTCTTAAGATTATTAATTAAAACATCAACTCTTCTAACATCTTCTAATTGTCCTTTCATCGCAGAAGACATTCTAGCATTTTTTACAACAGCCATGTTAGAATAATAAGTTTCTTCACTTCCTGAAGAAGCCCATACTGGATTTAACATTACAACAGAATTTTCCTGAGGTGTTTCTTCTGTAGTTCCATCTTTTGTAGCCTTAAAACCTGTTATTCTTAATTGTAAATTAACATAAGAATCCTTAAAATTATAAATTCCTTCTGGAACTGTAAAATCAACTATATTATTGCTTTGAGTAAAAGGTGCCGAAGAATTAGAATTCAATTTTATAAACTTATCCATCTTTATATTAAGTTTAGATTTTATTTTTTAATAAAAAAAAAAATAAAAATTCTGTATTAAAAAAAAAAATTAATTATTTATTTTGAATTTTTAAATGTTCCTGATTTCCATAATAATCTTCCATCCATATCTTTATTTTTTTTATTCGCGAGTTCTATAACTTTTTTTTTACCATGTAATTTAACAATTTCTTTAATTGTTAATGGTGTTTTACTATCTATTTTTTTTAAAGGACGACAAGCTTTATTCATTTTATTTTTATCACCACATACGATTTTCTTATTATCTTTAACATAAGGAATAACCTGAATCCATTCTTCTTTAAACCATTTACCAACATTTGTTTTATTTGGTTTTTTTCCTGAATATTTACCTCCTTGTTTCTTATATTCTTTTTGAATCCAAGCTGAAGCATAAAGAGAAGGAAATCTCTTAAATTTTTTTTTAGCTTCTTCTTTAACTTTATTATACATTTTTTTATTTATTGGCTCACTCATGATTATTTATATATATTTAGATATTTATTAACAATTTTTTAATATCCAAATTGTTCGCTTGGATTTAATAAATTAGTAGCATCAACCGCCTTTGGTGCTTTATATTTTGGTTCATTTGGATTCGCTCCTGCTCCACCAAAAAATGCTCCTAAAGCAGTTCCTATCATAACTCCTGCGGCCGCAACATCTGCGAAAGGGTCTTCGGGGCCACCGCCCGCAAGTTCAATTTCTCCTGCCTCTTCACCGCCTTCTTCTAGAGCATCATCTAAAGCATCATCCTCAGCTCCACCTGCTCCACCACCTGAACCACTATCAGTAGGGTCAATACCTTCATCTTCATCAACTTCTGTTGCTGATTCTCCTGAAGCCTTTTCATTTGTAAAATCTAATTTATTTACAGCTGTATCTTCACTAGATTCCGCTTCACTTGAAGCGAGTTTTGAACCTCCTTGAATGTCTTCATCACCAATACTTGTTTCTTCAGGTTTAGGAGCCTGAGTCGCTCCTTCATTTATTGGTTCTGCTGTTGGTTCTGGTGGTGGTGCTGGTTCTTCTGGTGGTGGTGCTGGTTGTTCTGGTTCTGGTGCTGTTTCTTCTGCTTCTGGTTTTGGTGCTTCAGGAACATCAGGCTCTTCAGGTGCTTGTGATACATCATCAGGTTTTTCATAAGATTTAGGTGTAAAAGATTCATTACCTTTATTCCATTCTTCTATAATTTGGTCTGTAATAGAATTTTCATCACTAGTTATTTCAGGCTCACTAGTTTTTGATAAGATATTAGACCTTAAATTATCTAATTCTTCATCTGTAATTGGAGCTTCTTCAGTTGCTTCAGGTGTTTCACTAGTTTCCGCATCAGCTTGTTTTCTAAAAAATTCATCAGGGTCTTCAGGCTCAGCATCTGGCTTATTAAATTTTGTTGTATCAATTTTTCCTTTTTCAATAGCATATTTATTCATGAAATCAGTAGAATCTAAAGTTTTTCCTGAAAAATATTCAGCATTTTCACTAGAAATCGCTAGTGGGTCTTCTGCGGTTCCTGTATATCCTGAAGGTTCTAATGATAAATCATCTGTTTCTTCTGGAGGATTATTTCTTTTAAAAAAATTCATGAAATTTCTTCCTGCTTTACTAAGAAAATCTTCACCTTCATCAGCTGGTGGTATATCTAAACTTTCCCCTTCATTACCTAATGTATCAGGTTCAGCTGTCGCATCTACACTTGTTTTATCTTCAGGAGTTGGATTAAAATTATTTATATCAAAATCAGCAAGGTCATCTTCAGCTTGTGGTTCAGGAACTTCAGGTGTTTCATCTGGTGTTGTTTCTTCTTCATCAGGAGTTTCCTCAGGTGATTCTTCTTCATCAGGTGTTTCCTCAGGTGATTCTTCTTCATCATCTTCTTTATCTACAGCACTTGTATCAATATCATCAGGCATTTCATCCATTTGTATCTCATCATCAGCTTCTTCATTAGCATCTTTTTCCTCACCATCTCTTTTATCACTTTCATTCTTTAATTTTTTTTTTAATTTATCCTTAGCCTCATTAATTTTTCTTTTTAAAGCTTTTTTCAAATCACCTCTTGATAAATCCTTTATATCTTCTTCTTTCATACCCATTTTTCTTAATTGATTTCTCATGACCTTAGCTCCTGCTTCTTTTAATTCTCCTATACCTAATTTACCTAATTCAAGACCACCAATATCGGCAATTCCTTCAATTTCTGTTTTTTCCTGATTCTTATCAGCATTAGCTTCCTGTAATTTTCTTTCATAATCTGCTACTTGGTCTTGATGACTGATGATGCGACTTTCTAATTCTTGTTGTCTTTCTTGTCCTTGTTGTAAAAAACGGCTATAACCTAATTCACTCATATTTATAATTATAAAAGATAAAAAAAAAATGTATATTAATTATAAAGAAATGTCTAATAATGATAAATTGGAAATACTAAAAGTAAAAGATTACAATGAAAAATTTCATAAGAAGAAAGGTAATCTATTTGATTTAAATTTTAAATTATTAATAGTTGGTAAATCACAATTATCAGGTAAAGGAACAATTTTATCAAATTTATTATTAAGAGAGGAAAAAAGGTTTTATAGTGATGATTTTAATGATGGAAGTGATATATATATAATATCAGCAACCGCAAGAACAGACGATAAAATGAAAACAATTATTCTTAATAAAGATATTCCATCTAGTAATGTCTTTACAAAATTTAATGAAGATGAATTAGAAGTATTATATGATTATATTCAAGATAATTTTAATGAAGCTGTTGAAGAATATAAGGAATCAGGTAATGAAAAAGATAAACCGAAACATAGTTTAATAATATTTGATGATATGTCCTTTGATAAGGATTTAAAAAAATCTAAATCTATTGAAAGAATATTTTGTAATGGAAGACATATCGGTTTAAATGTAATTTTAACAGCTCAAAAATATACACAAATACCAACATGTGCTAGAGAAAATGCTACTGGTGTTATATTATTCGCTTCAAGTGATAAGCAATTAGACCTTATTACAGAAGAACATAATTTTTTAGATAATAAAAAACAATTCAAAAAAATGGTAAAAGACCATACTGTAAAGGAACCTCATTCATTTATTATTTTTAACTACAGCAATCCTTTCGATACTATGTATATGAATAAATTTTTTCAACCAATTGATATTAAAAATCTGGTATAGCAAAATAAGTTTTCTTAACAGGTTTAGGAGGTTCAACCTTTTTAGGAATAGGAATAGGCTTAGATTTTGTTTTAGTTAAGTTATCAACATTATCTTTTAATCTTTCCATTTGATACTCAGCCTGTTTTATATTACTTAATTTCTTTTTATTTTGATTTTGTTTTTTTAATTTAACTTGATATTCCTTATATTTAACAAATTCATTATAATCATCTTTAGGAATTTCAACAATTCTTCTATTTTCATCTAAAACTATTATACCTTTTTCCTTTTCAATTTCTTTATCATATTTTTCCTTAGGAACAACATCATATTCTTTTGTTTTTCTTAATACTTTTTTAGGTAATTCTTCTTTAGGTTTTTTTTCAATATTAATTTTTACCCCTTCTTCCTCCTTCTTAATAAATTTATTTCCTGAATTTTTTAAGTTATTTATTTCTTCTTGTTGTGATTTAAGTAAGGTCATGAGTTCTTCTAATTTATTATCATTTGTTTCATTTTTAATACCTGCTTTCTTACTATAAAATTCAGCTATTTTTTTATCTTCATCTTTTGATTTTTCTTCTTTCTCTATCTTTTTTAGCTTAGCTTTCTTTTGTCTATTAGCTAGAGCTGTTTCTCTTCCTTTTTTTAGTTGTTCTCGCAACTGTGCTTTTCTTTCATCACTCATCGGTTTTCTTGGTTTCTTAACCTTTTTTACAGATTCCTTAGAATCGTTTTCTGTAATAAAATTTTCATCAGCCATTTTATATATATATGATATAAAAAAATTTTACAAAAATAATTAATATAAAATTTGTAAAAATTTATATAAAAAAAATCACTATATTTTTGATTACCATGTTTGTTATAAATTTATTAGAAAATATATCATTTTTGATAAGGAAAATTAAAAGTATATACTACCCCCTTACAAAAATTTTTTTGGTCTTAATTAAAGTTAATTTCTAGAACATTTATAGACCCTTCATCTTCATCATCACTTTCTACTCCTAAAAATTCTGTAAGTCCGTATGATAATCTCCTTCTAATTTCTTCTAATAAACTCATGTCTTCATTTTCATCAGTAATGACCACTAAACCATATAAAACACATATTAATTTTTTCATCTTAGCTATTACTACATTTTTCTTTTTCATTCTGTTTTTAAAATCATTTGATAATTCTAATAATTCATTTTCCATTTATAAATATAATACAAATTATTTTTCTAATAAATTATTAATTTTATTATCTATATTACAAACTTTTATATGTATATCACATATTTTTTCTCTAAGTAAATTGTAATCTTTTTTTATGGTTTTATTTTCTTCACATAATACATTTACTTTGTCCTGAATCATACCTAATAAAAAACCTCCTGATATTACTGTTGAAATTAAAGGAATATGATTTATCATTTTATAATGTTTTTATTATAAAATAATATTTTATTTAAAATAATTGTAATTGCTACTTTTCCTTATCCATGTACATAAAAAATAATTTAAAATTAAAGACAAATAAGGTAAGGAAAAATTTAATCTTCTATAACCAATACTAAAACACATAATCCATTTGTATTAACACCATTATATTCTTCATCTAATAACCTTGCCTTAATTGTTCTTAATTGTAATGGTCTATCATTATTAACATCTATCATGTGAGGGTTTTCTCTTTCATAAACAATTTTATCTTCACTATTTATTTCAGCATTTGGAATTACTGCGAGAATACTCTTTCTTTGTTCCTGTGTTGGTAATCCATCATAAGATTTAAGCTGAATACTATCTAAAACAACTAAAAAACTATTTTGATTTATGGTCTTATTATATTTATTATCAGCCTTAAATAGTATTCCTGAGTCGCTCCTTAATGAACCATCATATTGAATATTTGAAGAAACAGGTTGTCGCACACTTGTAAAACCCATAAATTCAGCTAGTTCTAAAGAATTAAATTGAAAAAAATTTTGACTAAACCTTGAACCGTTATGAACTGGTGGAACTGGTGTTCCTAAATCACCATCATCTTCAACATGTAATTCCTGTTCTTCGCTTAATGTATCATAAGGTGATATAGTATTTCTTACCCTTCTTAATGAAGACCTTAAATCTGTTGTAAAATTACTCGGTGGATTATTAACTGAAGCACCGTGAATCGCTACTGCTGGATAAAAAGACATTTGACCGAATTTTACATCAGTAAATTCTCTTAGAACAGTTGGTGAAGCTGTATTATCATGATATACTTGAAGTATTATTTTTTCACCCTGATGAACTATTTCAAGATAATCATTTTTATCATCTCCTGCTCCATGATAACCACAGTCTATACCTGTATATTCTGTTTCTTGGTCTCCTTGTGTTATAATTGTATATTGGTTTAATCTTGGACTAAAAGCCCCTGAAGATGTATCACTATTAGCTGTTCTAATTCTTATACCAAAATCAAAACCTTTTGTTAAAGCTGTATCCGCATCTAATGGCTTATTACTTGTTATACCAAAATCTAAGCCTTGTGTTAATTCATTATTTGGTGAATTATATTCACTTGCTTTCATTAAAGTGTTAATTTGTCCTCTAAAAACACCGCATCCCCTTGATAATCTTCTTTTAGAACAAAAAAATATTTGTGTTGAACCTACTCCTGTATTAGTATTATTAAAAATTATATCACTTGTTGTTGATACACCTAATGAAGCTCCTTTAACATAATAATTATTAGTTGTTGAATTTATAGCACTTGATACTTTTAACAATCCTGAAATCATGTATCCAATCTCTATATTTCCTGCTGTATTTTTATCCACTCTCCACTCCAAACCTAAACCTTTATTTTGAACTGATGGATTCGTCGCACTACCACTTAATTTTAGTTCTACATTTGAATTTAATTTATCCTGTATATCAATTATAAGTTGTTCGAAATTACTCGCATCATAAACCTTTTCTTCTAATGTAATTTTTGATATAGTTCCATCTTGAAGATATTGATAAAGTATATCTCTATTTCCCCCCTTAAGTATAAGAGAATCATCAACATTTGTTATAGAAGCACTTGATAAACCTATTTTCGCATTTGGTTTTATTACTAAACTCTCATTAAAGTTGTTTTCAAAAGTTCCTTCGCTACTACTTGTTAATCTTATTAATCTCATTCTTTATTATTATCACAGAAAAAAATTATAATATTTTTGTAATAAATTTAAAATATGTAAAAAAAAATTAATTTCCAAAATGTCCTGCTACATTTGAATTACTATTAATACTCGCTAGTGTTGTATTAAGAGTTCCTATTGCGGTAAGAATATCATCTAATACTTGTTTTATTTCAGTTTGTTTAGTAAGTCTTGAAGTATTTGATGTAAGAATACTATTTAATTTAGTATTGGTTGAAGATGCTTGTGTTTGAATATTATCTAGTTTTCCATTTGATAAACCTATATTAGTTATAACATCATCTAATTTATTTTTTACATCAACTTGGTGAGTATTTGTTGTATCAATTTTAGTTTTTACACTTTCTAACTTGGTATTGCGGTCATTTGCTTTTAGATTTAAATTATCAAGCTTAGATTTAACATTTTCAGTGTCTCCTTCTGTTTCTGCGACTGAAGCTTGAATAGCTGATAAAGAAGTAATCATGCTATCTTGTTTAGATTCTAATGAAGCTCCTGTTGGTAATGCTGATGATGTTATAATTACAGAATCTGTATTACATGAGGTAATTTTTCCATTTATTGAAGCTAGAGAACTGTTTCCTGTATCAACTTTACCTTCTACTGCCCCTATTGAATTATTTAAATCACTTAGCGAGTGCGACCCTCTCATACTATCAATTTTACTATTAGTATTAGTTAATTTTGTATTTGTTGTCCCTATTAATGATTCAACTTCATCTTGTGAAACATAAAGGTCTCCACCAACTTCAATTGAAGCTTTAATATTAGATGTATTAGTAGCTATAGCATCTAATTTAGAATCTTGATTTGTTATCGCATTTACAACAGATGTATTATCATTTTGACTATGTCCTAGAACTTCCATATTTATAATATACACAGAAAAAAATAATATTATTTATTAATGATATTATTTAATGATTTATTTGAAGATTTATATTTTGAAAAAATATTAAACATGAGTTTTATTATTGTTATTCCTGTAGCATTTTATTTAGTCTGTAGCGGAAAAATTTAAGGTTAAACCATCTAATTGTAATTCATTATATATTTTAATAAATCTTACCCCCATATCCTTTATAAATAATGTTAAATCATATTTACTTGAACTTGTATCATGTCTTATTATACTGCTTGTTTGAGGTAATAATACATAGTCTCCTTCTTTACCATTCGCTATTGCGATTCTAAAATGTCCTGTAGTTGATGTAGTTGAACCAAAAATAGATATATTTCTAAAAATTTGTTCTGTAGATGAACTTTTTTGTAAATCTATAGGATTAGAATAAGTATTAGCACTTACATCTTCATTAGTATATATATTTCCTTGTTCTAGAATTTTTGTATTTCCTTGAGGAAGGTTATTTACATTAACATTAAGTTTTTTAAGCTCTTCATGGATTTTAGTATTAGTCGGCATATTTATAATTACTTTAGATTTTATTTTTTATTAATATTATTTAATACAAAAATTTCTCGTTGCGATTTTTTTCTTGGTTTAGGTTCAGGTTTTATTTCAGTCATATCTTCATCATCTTTATTTTCAGGTGGAATAAGTTTTTTATTATAGTCTTTTACAGCTTTAATAATATCACTTATATTACTTTCCATTTATTAATTAATTATATTTTTTTTTTTTCTTATATTATATTATAATAAAGAAATGTCTAGTCCTAAAATTGATAATATGACTTCAACTGAGATGCGAAAACATCTATACAGATATAATAACATGGTAAGAGCTGATAATGTTGTTTCAGGTTTAAGAGTTATGAGTAAAGCTGACCTTACTGAAAGAATGAAAGATGTATTTAGAGTTCAAAAAGATACTGATGGTCATTTTAATATTCCTAAATCTAAAAAACTTTTAGAAGCTCCTAATCTATCATGGTTTAAAGATAATAGACCTAAAGCTTATAGAAAAAAAACTGTTGTTAAGAAAATACCTAAAAGAAAGAAAAAACAAGCTGAAGAACCAGCACCAGCTCCAGCTCCAGAACCAAAACAAAAGGCACCTAAAAAAAAACAAAGAACAGCTAAACAACTAGCTAATGATAAGAAACTTGGTGAAATGGCTAAAAAAAGAGCTAAAGCTAAGAAAAAATAAAGGCTATAGTCTTTAAAAATTTATTTCCTTTTAAAAAATGATTTTTTTAAAAATATCATGGTGTTAATTTGTTATTCATATTTTAAGAAAAATAAAATTTCAATTAATTCGTTTAATTTATAATTTAAAAAAATATATATATTATATAAATGGAATCTTTTCATATTGATGTTGAAGCTATCAAAATTGATAAAACACATATTCACTATATATGTCCTTACTGTAAATCTCGTTATAATAAAGATGGTAATCCTTCTAAAAGGTGTAAGCCAGTAATACATAGACATGGAAGTAATAAAAATTTATCAAATAGAATAGAACATAGAAGTCATGATAAAGTATATAATTTTCCAAAAAATAATATAGCTCATTCAGGTGTTTATATTCATATTACAGACAATACCAAGAGAGAATAATTTTATATCTTACTTCTTAAATCCTCCTCCCGTTTTCGTAAGAATAATTTTATTTTCTCTGTTGGTATTCTTTTAATTCTTTAGAACTACTTGGAAAATTTTTTAATGGTTCATTTATTATCCAATCATATTTTATGTCTTTTTTATATTCTCTATCTTCATAATCTAATGATAATTCTTCTACATACATATCTAATAAAACTGTAAATGATGTTATATATGTTTCCGTATTTACATAACCTTTTTCAAAATTTATTAATGCTTGCTTACCATATAATTCTATGTATTCATGTTTTTTATCTCTAAAATTATTTATTAATTTTAAAGATTCAAGATAATTTTTATTATCATAATTCAATTCAATTTGGTCTTTAATATTATCTATTTTAAATATTTTATTTTTTAATCTATTCATGGCTACATTACTTGTCTTACTTACAAGTTTTTTAACTTTTTTTTCTGCTCTTATTCCTTCATCTAAAAATCTTTGTCTTATTTCATATTTTAATTCCAATTCTTTATTTAATTTTTTTTCCTTTTCACTATGCTTCTCATATTTCTTATTTATATCCATTAATTTAAATTCCAAACATCTCTTTACTTCAATAAAATAATCAATCCAATATTGAATTTTATCTCTAGTATTCATGCTTTCACCATCTAAAAATTTATCAGGAAATGAAGACGATAATTGTTCCATAATATAAGGAAAATCACTTAAATATTGTAAATAATCTCTTCCTTTTTTTCCTAACGACCATATTCCTTTTATTAATTCTCTTTGTCCGTCTTTACTAAAACCTCTTTTCCTTTCACCGCTCCATCCTGTGTATTGAAGTTTATTTAATGTTTCTTTATATTCAGTATATAATGATAAAACACCATGTTCTTCTCTTTTAATATTACACCATTTCATTCCATAGTCCTTTAATTCTATTTCAATATTTTCAATATCATTAGATAAACTATTGAAATCTAATTGAATCCTTTCCTCTTCATCTTCTTCTTCTTCCTCTTCTTCTTCCTCTTCTTCTTCCTCTACAATTTCTTCATTTTCTTTTTCTATTTCTTCAATTCTTTTCTTTCTCATTTCTTCTATTTCATCCATGACTATCTTTTCCATAATTTTTTTTTGTTCTTCACATTCTGCTTCTTTGTCTCTTTTAGAATTTATACAATCACCTAATATATTAGTCATAGTCCAATAAGCATTAAACCATTCATTTATTCCTTTATAATTAGTTAATTTATAGTTATAACTTAAAAGGTCTCCAAAAATACCATTAACTCTATCTTCATAATCACTAACTTCCTCCATAAAATTTTTAATAATACTAATTTGATTTTTCTCTTTTCTAGCATAATATCCTTTTTTAGCATCTTCTTTCTTTTCTAAAATTAGTGTTAAATCTCTACTTGTTTCATAAAGTTTTTCATAGTATGGTATTTCATTTATTACATCATACATTCTAGCAAAATAGTCGGCATGTTTTTCATTCTCTTCATCTATTCTTTTATTATAATAAATAATTTCATCAGGGTTTAAGGGTAAGGCTTGAGTTGGAGGGCATAATTCAGTCATTTCGTTATAGTTATACATTAGATTTTTTTTATAGATTTTTAACGAATTAAATCTTTAAGTAGTTTTAATTAAAAAATATATTTAATTAATTATTTTAATTATTTCGTGAAAAAACTCTTAACCTGTATATTTCTATATATTTCGTTTAAAATTCTAGATAGATAAGAGGAATTTTCGTAAGAAAAAATTTATGGTGTATTTTTCTTTAAATTTGTTAAATTTATTGTTAAATTTTTTACTGAGAACACCACTTCAAATTTTATTAAAATTTTTTTGGAAATTTTAAAGAGATTCAGGGGTGATATTTATTTAAAATTATTAAAAATGCTATCGCATTTTTGTAAATATAATTTTTTCGGTTCTGTGATTTTGATTTGTTCCACAAATCAAACTCTTCGAACCATAAAAATCGCACCTGCTATAAACCTCTTTAAAAAGTTTTACAGATTATGAATAATCAGTCTTATATTCTCTTTAAAAATCGCAAACCCATGAAACCCAAAATCCGTCCATAAGTATAGTCA
>ERZ802830.1444-NODE-1444-length-22716-cov-5.69798_pt1 | contig 22716 bp, 19 predicted proteins | sample MGYA00345654_ERZ802830 | MGnify/ENA primary metagenome ERZ802830 (study PRJEB30503, sample SAMEA104212375) | marine metagenome | biome: Westerlies Biome; feature: [SRF] surface water layer (ENVO:00010504) within the epipelagic zone...; material: water...
ATTGGGCCAGGGGAAGAAGAACGGGGGGGGGGAGGGAAAAAGAAGCGCGACCGGTTGGAGGATCGCATTGTAGCGGGACAAAATAAAGCTGAAATACGGGAGCCTGTTTTCAATCGGAATGAATTAAAGAAGGAAATGGAAAAAGCATCCCTTTTCATTTATCCCTCTATAGCCGAAAAGGGGGAAACCTTTGGTTTGGCCGTTTTGGAGGCGATGAGTTGTGGATGTGTCCCGGTCGTTTCAGACCTTCCCTGTTTTTCAGATTTTATAAATTTTGGAGTGGAGGGTTTTGTCTCGAGAGGCTGCCCGGAGATAATTTTAGTGAAACGATTTTGGAAACCCTTCTTGAAACATTGAAAATTTCTGATTTTAAAATGCAGCAACTTGCTACGGCTTCTTGGAAGAGAGCAAAACAGTTTGAAATTGAAAAAGTCAGCGTAAGGTATCTTGAAGACTTTGCGTCTATGATTTAAAAAGGATTTCATTGCGATTAATTTACCTTGGAGTATTTGATTAGAATCTTTATACTAATAGTATGAAAATTTCTGCTTCTTTACGGGTCTTTTTCTCTACATTTATTTTAAGCTTATTTGCTTTTGGGTTCTCTTTTGCTGAAGAAGTAGAATCAAGTGATTTATTACCAACTGATGAAATTGTTATTCCCGAAATCCTGTTAGATGCGGGAGGCGACAAAATTCCTTCCGCAGGGTTGGAAAAAAAATATGTGGGCCTTTACTTTTCGGCGAGTTGGTGTGGACCTTGTAGAAAGTTTACTCCTAAACTAATTGAATTCAGAAATAAATATGCGGAAGAATTTGAGGTTATCTTAGTTGGGGGAGATGGTAGCGAAAAGGCACAGGCAAATTACATGAAGAAATATGCTATGCCATGGCTAGCGATGAAAAATCAATCCATAGAGGCAAAACATGCAAGTAAAGTATCAGGAGTTGAGTATATCCCGTTTCTGGTGATCCTTGATCAAGGAGGAAATATTATCACTAAGAATGGAAAGAGTGATCTTTCAAAATTGGGTGACGAAGCGTTTGAATTTTGGAAGGATTTATAGGATTTAAAAATCTACAATTTATTGACCTACAGACGGACTGGAACTCCCAGGCTTTTCATAACTTTTTTGGATTCTTCTATGGAGTACTCTCCAAAATGAAAAATGCTTGCAGCGAGTACAGCACTTGCTCGGCCTTCCAAAATCCCTTCCGCTAAATGTTGAGGAGTGCCAACTCCTCCGGACGCTATTACGGGAACTTCAACTGCTTCACTAACTGCTCGGGTTAATTGGATGTCGTATCCATCCTTGGTTCCATCGCGGTCCATACTTGTGAGTAAGATTTCACCGGCACCACGTTGTACTACTTCTTTTGCCCATGCAACCGCATCAAGAGATGTCGGTTTTCTTCCACCATGGGTGTAAACTACCCAGCGGTTGTCTTGGTTAACTTGTTTCGCATCGATTGCCACCACAATACATTGATTTCCGAATCTTGTGGATGCTTGATTAATCAAATCCGGGTTGAGAATAGCGGCAGTGTTTAAACTTATTTTATCTGCTCCGCAAAGGAGCATGTCGCGTATGTCATCTAGCTCACGGATTCCGCCACCGACGGTAACTGGCATGAAGCAGGAGGCCACAGTCGCCTCCACAACATCCCGCATGGTTTGCCTTTCGTCGCTGGATGCAGTGATGTCCAAAAATACCAGTTCATCGGCACCCTGTTCCTGGTAGGCTTTGGCTACTTCGACTGGATTTCCAGCATCTCGTAACTCTTTAAAACGGACTCCTTTTACCACGCGTCCAGCATCAACATCCAAACAGGGAATAATTCGAGCGGAAAGCATTGGTCAAAAAACCATGAGAATATTAATCGAAGGCCCTCTGGAAATATGAGAAAGTAGAAGAATTATTCGTCTGCAAACGCAACATCTGGTTGATAAGAAAGAATCAACTTGTATTGCTGACCTGGACGCATCACTAGTGGGTGATCACGGACGAGAAATTGCACATAATGAATATTTCCAGAATATCCACGGTACTCTGGATTGTCAGAAACCGTTTCAAAAGAACTCCATTTTGCCTGAAAGTCATCTGTTTCAACATTAGCTCGGAGACCTTCAGACCCTTGTCTGAGCGTGGTGCCAAGTCGGTAGGTTGAGTGAGGAGAACCTATGATCAATGCCAGCCTCATTTGGTCAAGAGTGACTTGATTTTTAACTTTAAAGCTGAATTCAGATTGTATTTTACCATCTCCAAATGTCCATTGAACTTGGCAGCTGCCCAACCCGTGAGCGTATTCTCCATTGGTTTTAATCAATTCGGGTTGATCAAACCGTAGATAAAAGGATTTCCTGAGCCCCACTCCTGTAACGCAATTTTTGCCGTAGTAAGAAGGGATGATGGTTGAATCTCCAAAGGTAAGCTCAGGTAACATAACCGGAAGGTAGCGATTCACTGGCCAATCAAAAATACCAGGGCAGTGGGGGAAGGCTAAGTTATCACAGTTAGGGGCGGTACCGGGTCCAATGAGTGGCAATTGAAACTGCAATCCATTATTCTCGTCGCGATACAGAAATAACCCATGTTCTTTCTTATGAGATTTATCAAAAGTAACAAAACGACCGGCAACCTTGGAACGCTGAGGTGGGGGGACACCCAATGACCCGCCAATAACACGAGCGAGTCTAGACCACTGACAAAGGTAGCGGGCGGCATCGAAATTTGCCATCCTTGTGGTGTGATTCGGAACTGTATTGCGGTCTTGATCTCTAATCACAAGGTCTCCTTTTTCCTGGTCTAAATAGGTAACAAAGAAATATTGGAACAATCTACGCAGGGTGTCTAAATAAAGTGGCATTTTTTCCGGTGATATCCAGTGGTCACGCATGGATTGTAATATCATGCTAATGCAATGAAGCTGACCGTAAGCTCCCACGGACTTTCCGTAATTCCAGCCTAAGCCGTCTTGTCTTGCAATATCTGGAAGCATGCGAAGATATTTTTCGGCAAATGTACGAAGTTTGGGTAACTTCCTGTCTTTTAAATGAACATTGGCATGCAGTTGAAGAGCTTGCCTGATAAATATAAATGATAAAGGACCGTAAAGGTTGAAAACTCCGCATGTACCTTCCGGATAATCATTGCAGTACCCAGTGGAGCTATTCGCTTCAATTCTCTCTACGAAGCGGTCAATGACTTTTCCCGTGTCGTCTTTTTTGGTTAATCCAAAACTAAAGCGGGCAACTGACTTGGCTACATTGAATGCCTGAAAGTGATCTTTATGATCGGAACGAGCCATGAGAGATGAGTCTAACTGCTCTCTGGTGGGATCTTGTAACCTTTCCCATACGGCATTACGTTCCTTGGATGCTCCAAAGGAAAGAAGCCCCAACGCTGCGTAAGCCAGACCATTCTCCGAGGCTTCCTCGGTAAATGCCTGTTGGGTTACACAGCGAGCGGTTAGGTCAAATAAATCGAATCCCTCTAACTCCACTTCACCGGATGCACGAAAAAATTCTCCTATAGCAAGGGCTGCATGGCCGGGTTCATCCACCCGAGAGTTTTCACCAGGGGCAGAAGTGACGCTGCCGTCTTCATTAATGTGCTGGAGGTTGTTACCCAGCAGTGAGCGGGCAAGGTCCAAGCATTGTTCGGAAAAGTTGTGCATAAAAGCCGAAAGGGATATTCAACGCAAATCCGTAAAAGTGCCTTTTAATCGAGAATTTGTCAACGCGTTAAGAGGTTTGTATCAGATTAAGAAATTCTTGATTAGAGGATGTTTTTGAAAGTCGCTCAAGAAGGGTTTCCGCCGCATCAATTACTTTCATTGGCGACATGGCCCGGCGTAGGAAGGATGTTTTCTCCAAAATATCAGCAGGGACGAGGTCTTCTTCCTTACGAGTTCCTGATGAAGCCAGATTGATTGCAGGCCATAACCTGAGTTCGGCTACTTTGCGATCAAGAATAATTTCGCTATTTCCGGTACCTTTGAATTCTTGAAAAATTAATTCATCCATTTTGGAACCTGTCTCTATTAATGCAGTTGCTACGATGGTCAAAGATCCAGATTCCTCAGAATTCCTCGCCGCAGAAAAAATTTGCCTTGGTTTTTCAAGGGCCCGAACATCTAACCCACCGGTCATGGTACGGCCACTTTTACCGGAATTCGCATTGTAAGCACGGGACAGGCGCGTAATGGAGTCCATTAATAAGACTACATCTTTTTTTGACTCCACCAGTCTTTTTGCTCTTTCGATCGCAAGTTCTGCGACCCGCAGATGACTTTTCACCTCTTCGTCGTTGGAAGAGGCATAAATTTCAGCGTCCACAGTGCGTTTAAAATCGGTTACCTCTTCCGGACGCTCGTCAATCAGCATTACCATGAGGTGGCATTCTGGATGATTCTCCTCAATCCCCTTGGCAATATCGTGTAAAATAGTGGTTTTGCCTGCCCGTGGTGGGGCTACAATCAGGGCTCTTTGTCCTTTTCCGATTGGACAGAAAAGATCCAGGACACGAGTGGTCATCCGACCATCAGTTGATTCCAAATTTAGTTTCTCTTGCGGTTGGATGGTAGTGAGTTGATCAAAACGAAAAAGCTTTTTTCTCTCATGAATAGGAAGACCGTCAACCGAGTGAACATACTGGACTTTGGGGTTGGGTCGTCTTTTATCGAAATGGGCATCTGCCCGAATGATGGATCCCTGCTTAAGTTTAAATCGTCTTATTAGTTCTTTGGGTACAAAGGGATCAAGCGGGGTGGTTTTTCCACCCCGTTTCGGATCAAGCAAGACGCCTGACTTGTTCTCAATTAGGTCGAGTATGCCCTCAACCTGTTTCGGGTCGGGAGCGGGATCTTTTTCTTCGCTCATTCTCTGCGTAATGGATTAAGCCCAAAAATGAAGGGCAGTGTCTACGGGGTGTGTTCTGAAGGAATAAAAATAAACTTAGAACTCCTCCTATTCAAAATTTCCAAACCGATACGTCAACAAAGTAAAATGTAATTTTGTAAATGATGTGGTTCTTTCCAATGAAATAATCTATAGATAAACACACATGAAGCCATATTACCTCACAACTGCAATTGATTACGCCAATGGGTCCCCTCATTTGGGCCATGCTTATGAAAAAATTCTTGCCGATGTGATAAGCAGAACCAAAAGAGCGATGGGACAGCCCACTCATTTTGTTACAGGCCTTGATGAGCACGGGCAAAAAGTTCAGCAAGGCGCAGAAAACGAAGGAATAGATCCTCAGTCAAGGTGTGACCGCATAGCAGAGGAATTTACAAATTTATTAGGTGAGCTAAATATCTCCAATGATGATTATATACGAACCACGGAGACAAGGCATAAAAAAGTAGTCTCTTCTTTATTACAGGATTTATTTGATCGGGGAGAAATTTATCAGGCTGAATATAGCGGTTTTTACTCAACCAGGGCGGAACAATTTCTTCAGGAGAAAGATAAGGTAAATGGAGAATGGCCAGAGATTTTTGGTGAAGTAACCGAGATCACAGAAAAAAATTATTTTTTCAAACTAGGAAAATACCAGCAATGGCTCTTGCAGTTTTTGGAGGAAAATTCCGATTTTATTCTTCCCCAACACCGCCAAAGCCAAGTGGTGGAATTTTTGAAGGAACCGCTGAACGATCTTTGTATCTCTAGACCCAAGGAAAGACTTTCTTGGGGAATTCCCCTTCCTTTTGATCAGGAATATGTGACCTATGTTTGGTTTGATGCCCTCGTAAACTATGTGACAGCCGCTGACTATGGGAAAAAATCTTTTTCTAACTTATGGCCCGCTGACCTGCATGTGATTGGTAAGGATATTTTAGCTCCCCCCCACGCGGTTTATTGGCCAATCATGCTCAAGGCATGCAACCTCCAGTTGCCCAAACAAATTTTAGCACATGGGTGGTGGACATCTTCGGGGGCAAAAATGTCAAAGAGTACAGGTGAGACTGTGAATCCCTTGGAATTAGTAAACGAATATGGGACCGATATTTTTCGTTATTTTGTGATGCGCGAAATGAAAGTGGGGCAGGATGCAGAATTTTCTTTAGAGAGATTTGAATCGAGATACCGAGCAGATTTAGGAAATGATCTGGGAAATCTTGTAAGCAGGCTTCTCCATATGTGCACAAATTACTTTGAGGGAATTGTGCCCGAGGCTTCTACAATAGAGGAACCAGAAGATATTCTGATGAAAAAGTGGCAGGATACCAAAAGATTATCTTTGGAATTTTTTACCCGATTTCAATTTAGCCAAGGCCTCGAAGAGGTATCGGGGTTTATTCGTTCAATTAATAAGTATGCAGATGAGCGTGTGCCATGGAAATTGGCGAAGTCAGCAGATCTCAAGGACCAGCAAAATTTGAAAACTTGTTTATCAACTATGGTCGAAGCCCTTCGGCTTGCCAATGTTTTGCTCGTTGCAGTTATGCCTGAAGTGCATGAGAAGATAAGCGAAAGATTAGCAATTCCTGTGTCCAAGAATTGGCAAACAGACCTAGATTGGGATAATCGATTGGAGGGCAAACAGCTTAAAGAAAAAATTATTCTGTTCCCTCGGAAGTAACCTTTTTGTCCTCTTCGAGATCTTCAATTTCCATTGATAGTACGCGAGTGTCATCTGCGTCTAAGATGGCGACTTTTAACCCCAGCAGTCTAACAACTTCCCCTTTTTCAGGAATCCTGCCCAACTCTCCGGTTATTAAGCCACCTACTGTGGCCATGTCATCATCATCTTGCTCAAACGCTTTAAGTTCATTTGGAAGTTCATGCACAGGTACAAGTCCAGAAACCTTCCACTTATTTTCGCTAATCACCTCAATAGGTCTTTCATCCGCGTCAAATTCGTCTTGGATTTCACCAACAACTTCTTCGAGAATATCTTCTAGGGTAATGACTCCATCTATGCCGCCAAATTCGTCGCGGACAAGAGCCATGTGAACTTTAAGCCTCATCATTCTTTTAAGGGCAACCGGCAAGGGTTCTTCCCTGGAGAGACGAGCGGGAGCCTTGGTTATTTTCCGAAGATCAAAACTTTCACTCTTTTCTGAGAGTGCCTGGAAAGCATACTTCACATGAATGATTCCAAGGCACTGATCTAAGTCATTATTGCAGAGGGGTAATCGAGTATGACCACAAGATTTGGCGATTTCAAGATTGGTGGAAAATGAATCATTCGTGTCAAGAATTTGAACCTGATTACGGGGAATCATTACATCATTAACCTTGAGCTGGCTCATTTCGATGGTGTTACCCATAATTTCCAAAATGTCCGGGTCTAGATTCGTTCCCTTTCGGCCAACGATTCTGATATGATCAGCTACTTCACTTTCCTCCTCTTTTTCGCTCATGATCTTCTGCTTGGGTGACTGCAGCCCTTCTTCTAAATAGTTAATGATCAGGGTTAAAGGCTTGCAGAAGATTTTGATAAAAAGAACGGGAATTAAGCCTATTTTAAGATGCAGATCCAATTGATTCGTTTGAGAAATCTTTTTAGGATACATCCAGGATGAGAGCCTTTCAATGGCCACGGAACCCAGAAAACTCACAAAGTATCCAAGTAGATTTCCTCCAATATGAAAAATAGAATCTTCCAGAATTTCTGAAAAAACCAAAAAACCGAAGAAAACCTGAAGGGAAGAGAGAGAGGCAGCTTCTACATGAAAGGGTCTTTCATGATTGGGTAAGCGTAAGCACTCAGCAAAAATGTTGGTGATATGTTTACCTGAAGTAGGTGTAGCTACAAGGCCCGAACGAATTCGATCAACCAAGGTACGGTAAATTCCCAATAAAGTAGACCAGAGAATTAATAGTCCCCATATGATTGCCAGGTAAATGAGCGGAAAGCTTTCTGGAATCATGAAGCTTTAAATCTTGGCATGATCGTCGAAAGTGCGGAAAGAGCTTTTTCGTTTTCCATTTCAGTTCCTATGGATATGCGGATATATTTAGAGAGATCGCTTGGCATAGGCCTGGAAATGATTCCTTCTTTTTGAAGAGCTTCAAAAACACTTTGTCCATTTCCAACATCCAAAAGAATAAAATTCCCCGCACTTTGGATAAACTGTAACCCAAGTTCATTAAAACCTGCCTCCATTTGTTTTAAACCCTCAAAATTCCGACGACGGCATTGCCTGACCCAGCTTTCATCCTCAAGTGCCCCGATAGCTGCAGCTTGTGCAATAGAGTTTGCATTGAAAGGTTGCCTTGCTTTTTGAAGCAAAGAAATCATCTCTGACGAGCCGTATCCATAGCCTATGCGAAGACCGGCTAGGCCATGAATTTTGGAAAATGTACGCAGGCATATTATTTTCTTGCCTGCCTCAATGAAAGAGCGGAGATCGGGCGGATCCTCAAGGTATTCAACATAGGCTTCATCAAGGCAAAGAATAACATGACTGGGCAGGTTCTCGACAAAGGATATAATCTCTTCTTTTGTATTTGCAGTTCCAGTTGGATTGTTGGGACTGGGCAAAAAAATAATTTTAGTCTTCGGAGTGATGGCTTTTCGGATAAGATCCAAATCATGTTTGAGATTAGGCATTTTCACAGAAATTCCAATGCCGCCCATAAGGAGGGTAACCAGTCTGTAAACCGCAAATGCATGTTGACCATAGATAATTTCGTCCTCAGGGCTAATAAAGACATGGCCTAACAATTCAATGATTTCGTTGGAACCATTCCCTAGGATAAATTGTTCCGGAGTAAACGAAAATTTGGAGGCTAATTTTTCAATAAGACCCATTCCGCTTCCGTCTGGGTAGAGGTGAACATGTAGCAAAGCTTGCTTTGCTTTTTCAATTGCATGCGGTGAAGCACCCCAAGGGTTTTCATTGGAGGCAAGTTTGACAACATCTTTGAGCACCAATCCAAACTGTGCGGCAACTTCTTCGATTGGTTTACCGGGGATGTAGACAGGTTGGTCCAGAATGCGATTATTCGCAAGTTGGGATAAATTCATTTAATTATGTTAAATTATCCACATCTAGCGAAGACTTCAAGGAAAAGCTTAAATTTCTAATCGCGTATTGAGCCGGGCTCCAAGTTTATTATTACTAGGTATGTGAATGTAGCATTATTTGGAGCATCAGGACTTCTTGGTTGGTCGATTCGTCAAGAATTGAAAAACAGGGGCTTTCACATTTTTGAGTATTATCAAAACCCTGGCTCCGAAAAGATTTTACAATCATTTCGCCGTTTAGACTTAACGGACGAACAACAGGTGAAATCTGAACTTTTGGATTTGTGGCCAGACGCCATAATTAATTGTGCAGCCATTTCTTCGCCCGACGCAGTCAATAAAGACCCTAATCATGCTAGAGAAATAAATGTGTATGCTGCTCAAAGGCTGGCCGAAATCTCTTCTCATTTACATGCAAGATTTATCCATATTTCCAGTGATATGGTTTTTGAGGGAAGTGACAGGGCATACCGGTCTACTGATAACCCAAATCCATTAAGCGAATATGGTTTACAAAAACTCGAAGCAGAAAAGAGAGTGCTAGCAGCTGCAGACGAAAATATTGTTGTATTGCGGATCACTCTTCTTAACGGAAACAGTCTTCGCGGAAATCGTAGTCCACATGAAAGGATTTTTGATAGCTTAAAGAAAAAGAATCCTATCATTCTTTTTGATGATGAATATAGACAACCTTGCTCGACAGAAAATGTAGCTTCTGTTGTTGTCGAATTACTTGAACGACCTAACCTGAATGGTATTTTTCATTGGGCGGGAAGTGAAGTAATTACTAGGTATGAGCTGGGCAAAAAGATTTTAGAGAGGTTTGGGTTTTCATCTAAATATATAACTAGATCTTCCGTACATAATTGCCCTGAACATTTGGATAAACGTCCCACAAATCTTACCCTGGAACTATCCCCTTTAGTTGGAAAAATAAAAACAAAACCTGCATGTATTTCGCAACAGTTGGAAGGGTTAATGGTGCCCAATGATCTTTTTCAGTGGTACCGAAAGCATGCGGACGACCCCTCTAAGTATGTTCTTCGAATTTAAGTAAAATGCTCCTTTATCCAATAACGACTGATGTAGGTCTCAATCATATGGCTACTGATTGGTGGCTTTTTGAAAATGCAAATTTCCCCTCGTTTAGACATTATAAATGGGAAATCGAAGAAACTAGTTTTGGATATGGTCAGGACTGGAGATGGGTTGAACAAGTAACTGCCCTACCAATCGGTAAATTGATCCGAAGACCAACTGGCGGTGGAATCGTTAAGCATGGCGAGGATTGGACTTATTGCTTAACCTTACCCAGCTGGCACAAATCATTTGATATTTCACCTCTTGATTTATACAGAAATATACATGAGTGCATCGGACGGGCCTTGCGGATTCAGGAAATAGAGACAAGGTTACAGCCCTGCCCTGCAATCAAGGGGCGGGTCATCCCCGGGGATTGCTTTGAAGAACCTGTTGGCTGGGATCTCATGGATTGTCAAACCAACAGAAAAGTTGCCGGAGCTGCCATGAAGCGAGCACGCAAGGGGGTGCTAGTCCAAGGCACGATAGTTATTCAACGCAATTGGAATTTGGATCCTATAAATTTCTACAAAAGCTTGACTTGCTTTTGTGCAGAGATTCTAGAAGAAAGAGAGGAGACGACGATGTGGCCGAAGAGTTTTGCTGATCAACAGAAAAGTATCCGCAATCAATTTTCTAAATTAAGCTGGAAGAAAGAGAGAAAAAGAAGTTAGCAATTTTTTCGTAAGGTTAGAACGCACTCGATGTGGCGAGTTTGTGGAAAGAGATCAAACGGTTGAATTTCTAGTATTGAATAACCACCCGCTGTAAGAATTCTTGCATCGCGAGCCTGGGTTGCCGGATCGCATGAGATGTAGACGATAAAAGTAGGGCCAAAGGCAATGGCTTGAGATAGAAATTCATTTCCGCACCCCTTCCTTGGCGGATCAATGACGAGAGTACATGGTCGCATCGTAGGCTCAATGCTTTCAAAAATTGAAGAAGCATCTCCAAGAATGAACTCGGCGTTTGAGATCTTGTTAAGTTTGGCGTTTGCCTGTGCCCCCCAAAAGCCTTCTTGACTAATTTCTATTCCGATGACTTTTTGAAATTTTGACGCAGCGGAAAGTCCAAAAAGACCGCTTCCGCAGTAAGCATCAATCAGGTAAGTTGATTCTTCGGGTCGAGTTTGTCTTATTACATAATCAACTAATTTAGGGAGAATAAAAGGGTTATTTTGGAAAAATTCACCCGCTCGAAATTGAAAAGTCAGCGAGCCTACCCTTTCTTGGACAAACTCGTTAGGGTCTTGTGTGACACCGCTCATGGTGTCCCGTAAAAGAAGGGTGCCACCCTTTTTGAGCGAAGATTTTTTCTTTATTAAAGTCGTACGAGCTTCCGGAAGTGCACAATTTATTTCATCTGTTGCAATCGGACAATGATCAACATCAATTAATGATCTACGTGTTCCTTGTTTTAAGAAACCAATTTTAAAAGGGTGCTCCGGGTGGCCTTTTTCAAAATGAGGAGTCAATTTTGAGCGGTAACCATACTTTCTTGGTGATTCAATCAGGTCATTGATTTCATGTTTAATTTCACCGATTCTTTCAAATGAATCTTTTACTTGATCTTTTTTCCAGTCAAGTTGTGCTTCATATAGTAAGTGTTGGTACTGGCAACCACCACATTCTCCAAATAATGAACACGCAGGAGACACCCGGTCAGGAGAAGGGACAAGAACCTTAATACAATCTGCTGAAGAATAATTTTTGTGGTTTCGATAAATTCGTGCACGAATCTTTTCTCCTGGTAGGGAATAGGGAACTTGAATAACCCATCCATTTTTCCGGCCGATGCCCAACCCTAAATTTGTAAGGGATTCAATTTCAATTTCAACTTCATGGTGATATGGGAAGGGGTGGGGCTTAAATCCCTTTGGAGCATTAATCATAATCAAAAGCTCTTAACGGGCTCGCGTTATACAGGCAAAGCCGTTTTTTTATTTAAGTGATTGAAAGAATAGAAAGTACATCAAATCCTAAAGTAAAACATTTGGTTAGGTTGCGAAAATCCAGTCGGTATCGAAAAGAAATGGGACTCTTTATTGTAGAAGGTAAAAGAGAAATTGAAGCGATGCTTTCGAGCGGAAAATTTATCGAAGAACTTTATTTCTCCAATGAATTACTCGATGGGATATCGATAGCTCAATTTCTCCCAAATTTAAATGAAAAGATTACTACTTTCGATTTATCTCAACTGGCTATGAATAAGATTTCTTACCGCAATCAGGCAAAAGATGCGGTTGGGTTGGTAAAAGTATGGGATTTAGCTTTGCCTAACTCGCACAATTTAGGTTTAGAATTAGTTTTGGTTCTGGATGAAGTCGAAAAACCGGGAAACCTAGGAGCCATTCTGCGAACAGCAGATGCGATGGGTGTGGATGCAGTCGTACTATCTGATTCCTGTGTTGATTTTTTTAATCCAAATGTAGTGAGGTCGTCGATGGGATTATTTGCAAGTATGCCTGTATTTTCTGGAACTAAAGAAAGTGTATTCCATTGGCTTAATGAGTCAAAACTGAAAGTTTTAGGTACAAGCTCCAAGGGCACGGAATTCATTCACAACTTTACCTTTGATAAGCCTGCAGCAATTGTTATGGGAAGTGAAAGCCACGGACTGGGTTCATTTTGGGCAAAGAACATAAGTGGAATGATATCAATACCTTTGTATGGCAGGGCAAGCTCTTTGAATTTGAACTGTGCGACCGCATGTGTACTTATGGAATTTAACCGGCAGACGAAAAGCACTGATTAGATTTTAACCATGGAACTGTTTTTTCCATCGCTTCGTCCATCGATAAGATTGGTTTGTATCCAAAGTCAGTTTCTGCAGCACGGCCTGAAAACCAGTGATCTTGCCCCAATTGGCATGCCACAAAACGGCTCATGGGTAATTCCCTTTTTAAGCCAAATACAGCCCAGGCCGTTTCGGCAAGTACTCCAGCAAAGTAAGCTTTCCTGAAAGACACTTTATTTTTGAGTACGGGTAAGTTCAACTGTTTGAATACCTTATTTAGCCAAGGCCATAAAGAAACTGGTTCATTTTGCCCGATAAAATACGAGTTTCCTCCAATTTTCTTCCCGTTAACAAGGGCTTCCATTGCCAGAATATGCGCATGAGTGACATTATCGATATGGGTTAAGTCCACTTTGTTCTTTCCGTTTCCAACTATTTTTAATCGACCACACTTGTGGCGATGGATCACTTTGGGAAGTAAGTGTGGATCATCTTGTCCCCAAATTAAATGTGGACGAAGGGCTAAGGTCTGAAAATGTTCATTGTTTGCAAAAAGAACCTTTTTCTCTGCCATTGCCTTAGAAAGAGCGTAAGGAGATATCCGACTTGTTGTGTAAGGTAACTTTTCATCACCTCCTTGTATTGAAGTTTTCGAGAAAACTACACTTGGCGAACTTGTGTAAAGAAAATATTTTACTTTAGCATATTTACAGGCATCTATGAGTCTTTCAGTGCTAGTAAAGTTGGCTCTATAATAATCGGAAAATTTACCATCGATGCCGGCTTTCGCAGCAACATGGAAAACTACATCGATGTCTTTTAAAATTTGCGGATGAAAATAATCTTTAGAGAGATCAAATTGTATGTGTCTGCAGCCTCTTACCTGCGGCTCTCGATCGGGACTTCTGCTTAGCGTGCACACATCATGCCCCCGATGAAAAAGTTTATGTGTTAAAGAACTTCCAACGAACCCTTTTCCTCCAGTAATAAGTACTTTCATTGGTTTAGTCCGAGCTTACAATTCTTATTTACTGCCAGTGTCCACTTTGCGGCCAAGGCAAGCCGGTGAATCTTGGCGTTATGCCTAGCATCAACAGGAAGTGACTTTTCTCCAAAAACCCTGACTATTTTAAAGACTGGATACTTGTCGGCCATCAATTCGATTGCTTTTTTCGCAATGGAATTAAAGGACATCTTGCAGTTATCTTCAATTTCTACCACCAAGCATGGTTCTTTTATTGGGCTCTTACCGATACCAATTAGAGCAGATCGTTGAACGCCTGGTATGTTGTTGATAATGGGTTCACATCTCTCAGTCTCAAGTGTTCCGAATTTTGTTTGTACCCGTTCAGCTTTTCGTCCGAGAAATCTGAGGATGTGCTCTTCATCCCAATAAGCCAAATCTCCCATTCTGTGGTACTCCATCGAATTATAAATGAATCTAGCGTCACGCGTGGCGCCAGGCATTTGATCATATCCATCCGTTACGATATCGCCAGATACGCATATCTCGCCAGTTTCTAACGCGTTTTCTATCGGCAGAATATTCTCTTCATATTCATGGGGTAATGGACTATTTCTAATCGGCATTAATAAGACAGAGGTATTTGGAATTGGCCTTCCTAAGCAAGATCCTCCACCGGAGATAATTGACTCAGAGAGTCTACTTACTTCTTTGTGGTCCGTACATGAGACAGGTAAAGCTTCAGTGGCTCCATATGGAATAATAATTTTCCCATTTTCCACCACTTTAGACAAATTTTTTATAAGATTTGGGGGAGAAGGGGCACCTGCAAGCATAAGGCGGTTTACCTTAGGAAGAGCAACATGGTGTTTTTCGCAATATTCAGATATTTTTGTTCCTATAACAGGTGAACAAAAGGCGGTCGTTACATTATGATTTATAATTGTTTTGACGAGAGCACCAGGGTCAGCCAATGCAGGCTTCCTTGGATCCATGGCAGGTATAACTGAAGTAACACCAAGTGCTGGATTAAATAGTGAGAAGATTGGAAGTGTTACAAGATCGATTTCTCCTTCTTTTAAACAAAACTCAGTTTTGAGAGTTTTAATTTGTGAATTGAAATTTTTATGGAGATATCGAACACCTTTAGGTCGACCAGTGGAACCGGAAGTAAAAACAACTGCTGCCAGATCATCTTCCCTTGTGGATGAAAAATCAAAAGTTGAATCAACACTCGTAGATTGTAACTTTGAAGATTGTGGAAAGTTTTTAAAAACCGTTACTCTAGTAGATAAGGATTCAAAAGTTTTACGAAAAAAATAGGAACACATAATCGCGGGTGATATGCCGATCAAAGATTTTGGCTTGGCTTGGGCTATGCATTTCATCATTACCCGCAGGCCCATTCCTGGATCAATAATGATTGGTATTGCACCAATAAAAAGGAGCGCAAAACAACATACAATTAGATCGTATCCTGGTTTTACTAATAATAAGGATCGATCGGATTTTTTAACACCCTTATTATTAAAAAAAGATGCTACTTTTTTTACATCAAAATAGAGTGTTTCAAAGTCTTTTTTATCAAATTCATCATTAGCAGAAATGACGGCAGTGAGACTTGGAATCTTTTCTGCACTTTTCCTTAAATGATCAACAAGGTTTCCAGTGAAGGAGGGTTCAGGCATAATATCCTATTCACTTTGTTCAGCCAGCCACCTCTCAGCTTCGATCGCCGCTTGACACCCCATTCCCGCTGCTGTGATTGCCTGTCTGTAGACATGATCCGCACAGTCCCCGGCAACATATACCCCTGGTAAAGAAGTCTGAACTGCACTTCCTGTCTTTGGGACAAGATAACCATTGTCATCTAATGGCAGAATTCCATCAAAACATTTCGTGTTCGGAACATGTCCAATGGCAATAAAAACCCCTTTACAGGGAATTATTGAAGGTTTTTCGGCCTCTTTGTTGGAAACCGCAATTCCATTCACTTTCCCGTCCTCATCTGGCAGTATCTTTTCAAGCTTGGAATTCCATATCACCTCAACCTTTTCATTTTCCATTACCCTTTGGGCCATGATTTTTGAAGCTCTTAATTCATCCCTTCTATGAATCAGTTTTACTGAGGAACAAAATCTTGTAAGGAATAGTGCTTCCTCACAAGCAGAGTCCCCACCTCCAATGACAACCACATCCATATTTCGGTAGAATGCACCATCACAAGTGGCACAGGTAGTAACTCCCTTCCCGCCGTACATTTCCTTCTCGCCGGGTACTCCAAGTAAGCGGGGAGCAGCACCCGTTGCAATGATCACAGATTTCGCACGGAAGGATTCTGTGCCTGTCTTGAGGGTTTTGATTTCTTTTGAAAAATCAACTTCATTAACAAAGGAATTTTGGATTCTTGCACCAAATTTAATGGCTTGTTTACGCAAACAATCCATTAGCGTAAATCCATCTATTCCTTCAGGAAAACCAGGGAAATTTTCAACTTCTGATGTTGTTGTAAGTTGCCCTCCAGGTTGCTTGCCTTCAAGTATCAGTGGGTTCAAATTTGCCCGAGCAGCATAAATTGCAGCTGTAAAGCCAGCACAGCCGGTTCCTATAATAATGATGTTTTCCATAGATAGCTTTTAAATAAGTGTAATAATTAAGTTCGTTATCATTGCCGCAATCTTTTACAAAGTCGAGATGTCTTTCATTGATAGCCACTGTCACCTTAAGTCTTTTTCCGAACAGAAAAAGTTAGACGAAATTCTGAAAAGAGCATGTAATTCAGGGATAAACAAAATGATTACTGTGGGTACGAATCCCGATGATTGGGATCTTTACGAAAGTTTGGCAAATGTTCATAAGGACACCCTATTTTATACAGTTGGGCTGCATCCCTGCTATGTCGAAGGAAATTGGCGGTGTAAGATCAAAAATATAAAGAAATACTGGTTACTCGACCTTCAACCCGTTGCATTGGGAGAAATTGGCTTAGATTATTTTAGGTTACCTAAAGATAAGCTTACTGCACAGAAAATAATCTTATTTCAAAAAGAGTGCTTTGTAGAACAGCTCAGGGTTGCAAAAAAAATAGGATGTCCGGTTATTGTTCATTCGAGAAATTCATTTGAAGACTGCTTAAGCTTGGTTGATCAAAGCGGAGTAAATTGGAAAAAGGTAGTATTTCATTGCTTTTCGGAAGGCGAAAACAAGATTAAACAAATTATGGAACGAGGAGGGGCTGCTTCCTTCACGGGAAACATCACATACAGCAAAAATGACCACTTGCGCGACTCATTGAAATTTCAAGGAATTACTAATCTAATGCTTGAAACGGATAGCCCATATTTAACCCCTGAGCCAAATAGAAGAGAGCAAAACGAACCTTCCAATTTGAGGCAAATTTCTCAGTATATCTCTTCCATTCTCGGAGTGAGTGAAAAAGAGATCGGAGAATTCACTTCATTAAATACCCAAAGATTTTTTAATTTGGATGGATAGACTCAAACTAATCATTCTAACTTGCAGTAAATTTAAAATTTGTGATCATAAGGAATAAACCATTTAATTTGTGAGCATAGCTATTATCTATTTAAATTAAAAATTTATCATTTTTTAAAAAACTGTTGAGTTATGAACGAAAATAACGAATCCACAGAAAATTCTGAAGGAGAAGCAGAGAGTGCAGCTGATGTTGCAGTTCCTGAACAAATTCCCGCAGTAGAGGAAACGGAACTATCTCCAAAAGCTAAAGATAGACAATCTCGTGCATCGGTAAGACAAGAACTGCGAGAACAGCGCCAAACTTTACGAGAACTGCGCCAAAGACTTAAAAACGGAGAAAACCTTACGGACGACATAGAGGCTTGTAATGGACAAATCGAACTGCTCTATAAAGAGTTGCAAGCAATCGAAGAGGGAGGACATACAACATTTTTGGAAGCAAAGGATGTGATTGCACCCAAAATGAATTATTCTGAGAAAAAAGAAAATTTAAAAGATCAGATTAAAGACATTAAAAAAGAAATCTCAGCTTTAGAGGAATCTCTTTACCAGCCCAACCTTACAGATCATGAGAGAGATGGTATAATCTCGCAAACATCAAAATTAAAAAAAGAGCAGGATGATTTAAGTGAAGAGATGAATGCACTTCTTCAGTTTAATCATACTCGGTTTGTTGAAGCCCGAGAAGAAAATAAGGAAAACATACTCAAGGCACAAGAAGAGCAAGAACTAGAAGCTAAAAAAGAGGCTTTGAAACAGGAGCTTGCAGATGCTAATAGTGAATCTGACCTTGCCAGGGCCAATGATGTTGTCGCCAAAATTGCGGAAATAGAAGAAGCAATTAAAAATTTTTCAAGACCGCAGGAAGACATATTTCTTGAAAAGTTTGACGAGGGCGAAAACGATCCTTTTTTGGAAAAATAACTAAACTGAACGCGTTGGGTTTAATTCATTAGCGTAGATAGTGACTCGTGCTTCGTTATGGCTTAATAAGAATTTAGCCCGTTTAATTGCCTTGGCTGTTGAAAGTGTTGGGTTGGATTGAATATGAGGGAAAATATTTTTACGGTTTATTCTGCCCAAGACTCCAGAATCTCGTAAGATTCTAATCGCGTCTTTTCTAACTTCACATAGCAAAACATTGCAGTTTTTTTCTATGTAATAATCAAGCAACTCCTCCAAAGCTAAAACAGAGGTACCGTCTAAATGATGAGCATTTAAAAGTTTGAGGATTAGGACTTTAATGTTACGATTTTCTCCAACTCTTCTTATTTGTTCGTAAAATAGGTCTGCAGCTGCAAAAAAAAGTTCGCCTTCTACATGAACAATAGAAACCTCGGGTTCTTTTCCTTTTGCGGCGTTAGAAATTCGTGTAAGTTCACCCTTTTCATTGTACCCATGTTCAATCATTTCTGGCTCAGCAACTTTCTTCAAAAATAATAGTAAAGAAGTAAGTACGCCAATTAGAATTGCTAATTGAAGTGAAAAAATTAATCCGACTAAAAATGTAACTATGAAAGTGATTGCGTCCGAACGGGAAGAACGGATTGAGGTGATAATTTGGTTTTTTTTAATTAGAGATAAGCCAATGAAAACGACTAGAGTGGCTAGGACCGAGACTGGAATATATGAAACAAGATCTCCAAGCATAAAGTAGCCACATAAGACGAGTATGCCCGTGAATAAATTTGAGACACCTGATTTTGCACCTGAATTTACATTAAGAGAGGATCTAGTAAGAGAACCGGATGCAGGCATCCCAGATAGAAAAGCACAACCAATGTTACCCATGCCAAATGAAAAAGCTTCTCTATCACTATCGATTCTTTTTCCACACCTTGACGCTAAGGATTTACCGATAGACAGACCTTCTATTAAGCAGAGTAACGAAAGAGCAACCGAAGTTTGTAGAATTACTTGCCAATGTTTTATTGAAAGCTCGAAATGAGGAATTGATATCGGAGCATAACTTGAATGAAATGGTTGTAAGCAAGTTACAGAGTATTGATAATTTAAGAGAATTTGACCAACAAGAGAGCCTAGTATGAGGGTAATCGCAACATTGGGTAAAACCCTAAATTTTTTCTGTAAAATAAGATAAACAGTTGCTGAAAAGAAACTAAGCATTACTGAGGAAATAGAAAAATCTAGTAAGTGTCTGAAAATAAAAACTGCCGTCTCAAAAAAATTAGAGCCCAAAGGATGAGACGACTCCAAACCTAAAACGGAGCGTACTTGGTTGCAGATAATAAGGAGAGCTGCTGCCGTAATATATGCGGTAACAACTGTTCTAGAAATGAACTTTACAAGAAAAGAGATTCTTAAGATACCAGCTATAACTAGGAAAAGACCGGAACATAGCAGTATACTTGGAAGGATGAGGAGGGCACTTTCCAAAATCGTACCATCGTTGGCGACCATATTCATCTGGGCAAACACACCAAAGAGTAATACAGCAGTTGCATTGGTTGGACCTAGCGTAATAAATCGACCTCCTCCAAATATTCCGCCTAGTAAGGCTGCAATTCCAGATGCAAGCAGCCCATAATATAGGGGCAAGCCTGCAATAAGTGCGTAAGCCATTCCTTGCGGTATGGCTAGAAGAGCAACGTTTAAGCCTGCTTGAAAATCCTTTTTTATGGAAAATAAAGTTATAGTTTTAATTTTTTTAAACACTATAGAGTACCTGATTCAAAAGAAATACTACTTTTATATTTAGTACAAAAAGATAGAGTTTTATAATATTTGTCTTTCATTGAGTTCAAAGAGGTATTAATTTTCTCTAGCAATTTTAAGTCAGCATTTTTTTCATTTCCTAAAAGTTTTTCAGATGAAAGAATAAGAGGCTTCTTTTTTAAGGAAATTATATCAGATTTTGTTCTAGAAATTTCGTTCGCTAGATGAGTGATGCATCTAGAAAATTCATTCTTTAATAATACTGATAGCTTTGATTTATTATGAAGTATTTCTTCAATAATATTTGGAGCATTATCCTTTTCATTTAACACATCATTTAATTGATTAATCAATCGACAATATTCATTTATTCTGCCAAATTCACGAAGGTACTTATTCTTCATGGATTGTTCGAAAGTATCTTTCATTTCACCTGAAACTATTTTGGCATAGTTTTCTTGAAGTATCGCTAATTCTTTTTCTAATATATTAATTTCTGCATTTATTGAAATACTGGCAAAATTAGAAGCACTATTTTCAGCAGATTTTGCAATTCTAGAGACAAGTTCATTAGCTTTATTTTCGAAAATATTTATTTTGTTTAATAATAAATTCATATCATCAATAGCTAAAATTGAATTTTCTGCATTCTGATAAAATTCTGCAATTGCTTTTTCAATCGCTATTTTAAGAATAAGTGCATTTTTTTTTGATTTTCCTTTTGTAATTATTTTGTGCTTACCATCTTTTCCTTCGTCATATTTCGTGTAAAAAAGCGTAGATAGAAAAATAGTTGAATTAAAATCCTTAGTATATATCTTACTTTGGGATAGTATATTATATTTTGCGCTTTGGCTTTTATCCAAAAATTTGTATAAGAAATAATTAAATTTTTCGCTATTTATTATTTTATCATTCAAAGTTTTAAGGATTTTATCATCCTCGGCATAGTTGATTTCTGTTTCTGTAATTTGCCATTCAGGATTATTATTTTTTGGATCGTCAATTTTCTTTGATGTTACAAATGAATCAGAATTTGTCTTTAAATTTGAGACTTTGTATTCGTTCGTAATTTTATTTCTGAATGTAAAATAATAAAATATTAAAATAAAACCTGTAATGGCCAGCAGACAAAGCAAAGGATGAACTCTCATGACATAACATTATGTTTGGAACATGAATTTTATTATTTGTTAATGGTTTTTTATTGTTTAATGTAATTTGCTATGAGTACAGTTTCAATTGAGTATTCCCAAAAGTTGACTTCCATTCAAAAGTCGCTTTATGCATTCATACTATCTCTCTTCCCCAATCGAACGGAAGCCGAAGATATTTTACAAGAAACGAATCTAATATTGTGTAAGAAAGCAAGTGAATATGACCCCGATGGTCATTTTCAAGCATGGGCTTTTAAAATTGCTCGTTTTCAGGTCATGAAACATTTAACGAAACAAAAGCGCAGTAAGATTCACTTTTCTACTGAGATTATAGAAGAAGTAGCCGCGGAAGAGTTTGATTCGCAAAGAGTTGCCGTAGTGCAGAAGGCTTTAGGAATATGTTACGAGCTACTTCCTGAGAATATGAAAGTGATCGCTAATTTAAGGTTTAAACAGGATTTCAGTTTAAAAATAATATCTGACAAAGTTAACAGGCCGATGGGTGCAATTTCTTCGACATTATACAGGATTCGACAAAAGCTCAACGAGTGTGTTAAAGGGAAACTGCATGAGGTAGAATCAGAAATGGATTTTCGAAATACTTGATTTTATGTAATATTTTGTGACTTATTGGTAAGACCCTACCAACTACCCCATGATTACTACAGATAATGATTTTGATATTCTTGTTAGCAAGGCATTAGATTCTTCACTTTCTAAGTCAGACAGTGACAAGTTAAATGCGGCCCTTAAAGGCAATCTAAACTACCAAAGGAGATATTGTAATTTTATTTTACAAGAATCTCTTATTCATTGGGAATCCCCTTCCGCGGTAGAAAGCGATGAAAAAGTAGTTATTTTCCCTTTCTGGACATTAACAAGTTCAATAGCAGCAGTCTTAATTTGTATGTTCAGTGCGTGGTTCATACACGGTAGTTTTAACACGGAAATAGTCGTTAATGATCAGGCATCCCCCATCTCCTCACCTCTCGAAATCAATACAATTTCTACCTCTAATTCAAATATTTCTAATAATTTAGAAAACCTTTCTTTTAGCTCTCTCCCTTTACACTCTTTGAACTACATAAACTCTCTCGCTTATAAGCTTCCGACAATTGATGGAGCCTCGATATCTTTTGAAAATGAGCTACCTGCGGTGACCAGAGACGATGAACTCGGTACATCTTCAATAAAAGGCGTTTTGCCTCTCAAAGACAACCAAATGATACAATTTAATGAAATGGTTGTAGATACAACTTCTCAAACTGCGGAAATTACGGAAACTTTGCGTGTCTATGATTTAAAGAATCCTCCTGCAGGATTTCAGAACTTTGTAGATGCCTCTGTAAGCTTTAATCAAAGTTATTCTGAGACAAGTTCAACAACCGAATTTTCTCTTTCCCTTCATGCAGTTGACGATCAATTTGGAGACAAGTTAATCGACGTGGGCTCGACTTCGCATGTATTAAACAGCGATAATGATCTTTCTACTTGGGAGCGAATTGATACCTCCTTTGCTGTGCCTGAAGGCACGGATTACCTAGTTGTATCATTAACAGCAAAGAAATATGGGCCAAGTGCTCTTACCTCGCATATGCAAAGTTTTTTTGCTGATGAGTTAG
>ERZ802830.1445-NODE-1445-length-22711-cov-11.967_pt1 | contig 22711 bp, 30 predicted proteins | sample MGYA00345654_ERZ802830 | MGnify/ENA primary metagenome ERZ802830 (study PRJEB30503, sample SAMEA104212375) | marine metagenome | biome: Westerlies Biome; feature: [SRF] surface water layer (ENVO:00010504) within the epipelagic zone...; material: water...
TATTTCTTCATGCGGTCAAGATATTCTTTACCATGCAGAGCACCTTTGTCATAGAAACTTCTTTCTCCACCCTTAAGTGTAGTCTTGTATGCATCTATATCGTCTGAGAATGCATCGTCACCGAAGTATGCATCTGCTTGTATGTGCCATTTATGAACGGATTGTGCATCTTTGAAGTTTGCTTTTTGACTTAAGAACTTATTGAGTTTAACTAGTTTAGGATATGAATCGGGGACTTCCCATGTTCCTTCTGTAAGAGTTTCTTCTTTAATTTGTCTGTAAGAATCCATGACTGATTCTTTTGAAGTGTTTGCAACTTTATAGAATTTTTCTATTGATTCTAAACCCTTACGAATACCACCACGAACCATTGAAAATGCTGGTGCAGATAAACCTGAACCTTTCATAACTTTTTCTACTTCTTTCAGCATTTTTTCTAGTTTCTTTTGTAATTTTTCAACATTTTTAACGTCTTTATCATCGTAAGGTGCTTCAGATAAAGTAGTCTTTACTTCTTCTGCAATGTTGTCACCCATTTTTTGCATCATTCTTTGTGCAAGGTCAACAAGTGTAGAGATATTGGATTTCTCCATTTTCTGTTTGTTTTTGTCGTTTACTTTACCATAGATTTGTGTAATCATTGAAGCAGTAAACATATCAATCATTATACCACCAACTTTAGCTGCACCTTTAGTGTCAACTATCTTTTGGATATCAGGCAGAAGATTCTTACCTTCTGATACAACTTCTTCTTTTTTAAGTATTATATCATCTATCCACTTTTCTGCTTCTTTTGATTTTGGGTCAGTGGTTTTAATTAAACCATTTTTCTTTGCCCAAGAAAGTAATGATTTTTCTGCTCCTTTAGCTAATTTACCTGTTCTATGAAAAGATGTTATTTCTGATGCATATTTTGTAGTTAACTTCTGCCATGATTTATCATTATAAACTTTCATTACACCAATATATTCTTTTAGTGTCTCTTCGTTTGCATATCTTAATGCATTCTGAACTTCTGACAATGTTCCTTCATCAATAATTGACATTATGAAGTCTTCTGCATCGTCCTTACTACCTACTTCACCTGTTTGTGAAGCCCATGTTAGTAATTCGTCTTCTACTTTTTTAGGTAAATCTTTATCGTTGTTTCTGAGTTTGTCAATGTCACGTTTATATTTTGTGATAAGTTTTTTCCAATCTCTGTCTCTTGGATACATTTTGATTACTTTTTTGTAATCTTCATCTAACATATTGAATGAATCTTTGAATGATTCTTCGTTTGCAAACTGAAGTGCAGTTTGAACTTCTTTTGTTTTTAGTATTTTGTTTCCGTAAAAGTCTTTGATAGCTTTGATTGCAATATCCATTGCACCACCAAGGTCTAATGCAACCTCGACTGCTTTCTTGACTACTTTGTCTTTGACTTTGTTTCTACGGAAATAGACTTGAATCTCACGTCCAGTAAGTTTCTGTTTTCCGTAAGGGCCGAGTGGGTTAACTTTCCCGTCCTTATCTAATACCTTTTTGGCTTCGTAAAAGAGGTTCATACTAGTTCCTAATATTGTTTTTTCTTTTTATCAGAGGCACATTCACCTTCTGCAACTTCTTCTTCGTTTTTACCTTTATAGTTTTTATCTATGTAATCAAAGAATTTCTTTTTCTCTTCATCTGATTTAAAATCAGCAGGAGAATCTACACCAAATTTTTTAAGTGCAGATTGAAAGAACTCTTCATATTCTTTTGAGTTCTGTAAGACTGTTCTAGACGCTTCTAGTAATTCGGGTGATAGACCCATTGATGTTAGTTTCATTGTTCTAATTCCCCTTTTTCGAAGTAGTCAAACATCTTCTGTTTACCTTCTGTTGTTAAATGTAATTGTTTTGCAAGTCTACCAAGCATATTTTTTTCTACGAGTTTTTCTGCAGATTTCTCTACTGATTCTTTTACTGGTTTTTCTTCAACTTCGACTGAATCTTTAAGAGGTGAAACACCTGCTTTCTTGAACATTTTCATAAGGTCTTTATCCTTAATCATATCTCTGTTCTTATTGTCTGCACCCATACCGAATGTAGTTTTCTTAAATCCAGCAGGGTTTTGTTTTTGCATTGCAAGTGCAACCTTAACGTCTGTCATATTAAGAAGTTTTGCAATACCCATAGCTTCTGTTTCACTATCTGTATTGAATAATTTCTTAATCATATCACCCATTGAAGCTTCTAGAACTAATTCTTCTTCTATAGTATCTTTAAGATACTTAGAGTCTTCTATGTCGGGAAGATTATCGTCTTCTTTGAATCCAGTTAAAAGGTCGTTTTCGATATCTTCACTTATGATTTCGTCTGCAGTTTTTTCCACACTCCCTTCTTTCAAAGCGATGTGACTACGGACTTGTTCTAGTTTTTCTTTCCAGTTTTCTGATTTATAACTCATAACAGTATTATTTATAATTTTTGAGAGGTCATGTGCATGATATCACGAACAATCTTTCTATTAGTTGGTTTGATTGGTATTTCCTTTGCTTTTGCAATAATATTTAGTGCATTTTTATATGACATTTTTCCATCTTGGTATCTACGTAAGACTTCACACCTATAAGTTTTACATGTTTCGGGTCTAGTTTCATAGTTTTTACACTTATTATCTTCTTGTAAGTGTTCACAACCTGTCTGAAAGAGGTAGCTATGACCATGGTCTGTTGCAATTATCTCAAAACCTGTCCGTCTTTTTAATCTATAGGTTGATTTAATTCTATCTTTTTCTTTGAAATAAGACTTCTCTTTATCAGTTATAAACATGTTTTTAAATAATTCACCAGTGCAACATAGTCCACAATCAAGACATAATTCTTTATTCGTTTCTTGTAGTTGTGTATCCATTATCTATACGAAGAACCAAATCTCCTTCACCTTTTATTACTCTATGGTAATTATTCTTTATTATAAAATAGTTTTTTCCTATCTGTAATTCTTCAGGTAGTTTGTCTTCTTTTTGTAATTCCCACCCATTTCCACTCAATACATGTATGGTTCTAGACTCTTTATCTCTATGCCAAACCAATTCCTCTTCATCTACATCTGCAGAAAATGTTCTAACAGTGTATTTTATGTCCGTCCCGTGTTGGATTAGTGATTGGTCTGTATAAGGTTTAGTCATCTTCAGGATAGAAGTTATCCGTTCTTTCTCTATAACCATAGAAACCTTTCTCTTTCTCAACTGCATCAAACATTCCTAACACATAGTTATCTGCAACGTCTTCTGCATAAGATTCACTATGGTTATGAACCTGTCTAGTTTCTATTATTACGTTGTCTTTTTTTAAATCTACTTCAAAACCTTCTGAAGTTAGTCGGACTGTTGCAGTCCTGTTGTCATTACTATATTCGTGTATCACTTGACTCATAATTATCTCCTTATATTTAGTCTACCAAAAAAAGTTTCCGCCGTCTGATAGACCTAACTGTTTCGCATAATGTGGTAATCTACATGCCCAATATGATGCAGTAGTTTTATCTTTTTGTTGTGAACACTTATGTCGTGCAGCGAAGGATTTTCTTGCTTTCTCGTTTCCGAGTTTCACTTTGAGACCTGTAGTGTCTCCCCATGTGACTTTTTTAATCTTTTTAGTTTGTGGGTCTCTAACATATACATAGTATTTCTTAGGGCCACCTGCTTTTGGTTTGTTGAGTTCGGGTTCTTCTGCTTCGATTAATTCGTATTGTGGACAATCAAGTGGGACTAACTCCCCTTCATATACTTCGAATTCCCCTATATCTGTATCTAAAATGTTCTTATCTACTTCAGTGAGTTTATATCGGTCTTCTGCAACTAATCTACGGACTTCATTAATTGTTTCAAAATACATCATTGAACCCAAACGAAATGGATTATCGAGTATGTTAGTTTTTTCCTGTTGAAGTGTATCGAGTGTTTCGTTTATTGCAATTTGAGAAAATGTTTTCTTTGAATTATGATATGCTTTTTGATTCTCTTTTACGTATTTCTCAACTGATTGACCAGGCGTATCTTCTTGATATGCTTTTACTGTTTCGTCTGTTCCCTGTTCGTGAACTCCGTTATCGTGTTTATTTCCTGCCACTTGGAAGTATCCCCTTCTCTTTCAATTTTCTAAGTCTTGGTTCTGTTCTATTGTATTTTTGTGATACAATTGATAAGTTAGACTTGTCATTATTCATAGGATTGTTATCTTTATGGTGAACGTCCTTTCCTTTTATGTCTTTTCTATCTTTGAGACTTCTACGTGCTTCATTTCTTTTTGCACGTCTTTTGATTTGTTCGGGTTTAGAATGATAATCTGCATACTCTTTTTTATAATCTCTTTCTTCGTTTTGTTTTTCAGCAGCCTTTCTTTCTGCATCACGTTTTGATTGAATTTGTTTGTCTAGTGTTTCTTTTTCTTTTTGTTGATTGACCTTCTCTGTTTCTCTTTCGTGTCTATCAGTAAGTGCTTCCAACTCTTCTTCGTGTCTTTGTTTTAATCTCTCAAGTTCTTCAACCTGTTTTGCTTTTAGATTTGCAGCGTCAACTGCAGCGTCTTCTTGTATGTTATCACCAAACTTAAGGAATAGTTTTCCCTTCTCTTGTTTCTTATCAGTGACTTTCATTTTAACATATGACCCCAATTGGTTAATCATTCCGATTCCTTTTTCAGGATTCTTTTCATATTCCTTTTCAATCATTTTTGTTATATTTTTGAATATAAATTCTAAGATTTCTCTCCAACTAGTGACAAGTTTACCTTCTTCTATTGATTCACTCATAACAAGTGAAGATAATTGATTGACAACAACTGATATCTGAGAAGTGTTCATTGTTGATAACACTTCTAATTGTTTTTTAGTAAGACCTTTAACTTTCTTAAGTGCCTTTTTGATATCAACTGCTTCTTCGATTGACTCTGATTTACCTTGAACTTTCTTTGCAAGGTCTTGGTCTGCACCACCCCATGTTCCTTTTGATTTAGTCACAAAGGAATTGACGCGTGCATGTCCCCATTGTTCGGGTGTAGTGCCTGGCCTGTGACCACCTTTCCAAGCTGCAACACCACGTTTGTAGACTTGTTTTAGAATACCCACTGGCATTCCACTCTTATCTGCTTTCTTTTGTAAAGATTTATCGGCTGCACCTTCTCCGAACATTTTCTTATACTTTTTAGTGTGTTGTGAAGGTTTTGTATCTGCTTGTGAATCGCCTGGTGCTGGTTTAAATGCGTCCTCACCTTCTTTGTCTTTGTTTTTTTGGAAATGAGCTGCACGTTTGTCTTTTGTAGATTTAGACATTTCGTCTCCGTCAGCGTCTTTTGCGTAATACTTTTTAGGTTGAGAACCTTTCTTGCCCTCTACTTCTTTATCTTGTTGAGTTTTACGTAATTTTTCTCTAAGTTCTTCTAACATACTACTATTTATGTTCTTTTAACCCTAATGTTTTACTTCTTTGAGCTGCATATCCTTGTTTTGCAATTAACTCTGCCTCTTTCCATTGTAATGCAAGTTTGTTTTTAGGGAATGAAGTAGACCAACCTAGTAGTTTACTGTATAATGAATTTGCTTTTTTGTCAAGACTTGCAAGGTCATCATCATTCTTAATCTCTACAAAGTCTTTACCAAAGATTGATTTATATTTTTTTGCATTCTTTTGAGCAGCGTCCCAATCACCCTTTACAATTTCGGGTGGTAGTTTTCTAGACCTTAAGTCATTTCTTTTTTGTGCATTGTCTAGACTTGCATTAACAAATACCATTTTGTATTCGTATCCTAATGTGTCTAACATTTTTTTGTAGTTCTTAATCTTATCTGACTTTGCACTTGTAGTGTCAAAGATAAGACCTAGTCTTCCTTCGATATATGCATCTAAGTTTTTACCTGTAATCTTTTTTGCTTTTGCACGGATAGGGTCTACTTTACTAAAGTCTGCACCTCTAAGGTCAAGTGACATTCCTGCTTTCTTTAGTCCGTTCTCAAATGCTTTATCAGTGTTGACCATTTTTAAACCAAGTGCAGTCAAAGCCAATTTCTTTACAACTGCAGATTTACCACTGCCTGGCCCACCACTTAGGAAAACTGCTTTAAAGGTGCCTGGGTCATAAACACCTTCCTGTATTAAATCTTCGACCATGTAGTGTGGTAGTGTTCCTTCTGCAATACCCATTCCTTTACGAATGTCATTGTATAGTTTCTGAATCAATCCTTTGTTCTTAGTTGGGACACCTTGTTTAAAATTATCAAAGTCACCTGCTTCTGCATATCCTCTGAGTTTACTTGCAGACATTCCACTGACATCATCTGCATCAGGGTCTCTCTCTCCAGCAGATACTATATTAATCTCTTCGAATTTATAGAATCCATGACGTGCTTTAACACCATTGTATTTGTTTAGAAGTGTAGTAAATTCACCAACTCTATCTGAACCTACAACCATTTTGATTCTAGTGTATTTCTTTTTATGTAATTCTGTTGCAATCTCAAATACTGTTCTTGCATTTACATCTGCAACAATCTTTCCAAAGAAACTTCTTAGGTATTTGATTTTATCTCGGTGTGATAGTGGATTTTTAACCTTGTCATTTGAGTGTGAAGTGAATAATAGAACATCATCACCTTTTGATTCTTTTTTGAGTTTGTCTACTAACTTTCCATGACCTGTTGTAGGTGGATTGAAACGTCCAAAGGTAAATACTGCACCTTTGTTCTTAGCTTCTGTGAGAAATTTATTAAATGATTTCATCTTTTTTCTCTATCTTTTTTGACTTCGTTTTCAATATCTTTCATGTTTTCATTTCCGTCTTTACTAGTGTCGTAGTTGAATGCTTTATCTTCTTCACCTACTGCCCAACTTCCGTCAACATATTTGATATCATCTCTTTGCATAGGATAATCAGGCAATGCAAAAGGCGGAAACTCTTCTTTTAAAAATTCTTTAAATGATTTCATTACTTATCCCAAGATTTTTGTGCAGTGAAGTTATTAAATGCAAACTCCATTCTGTCTACAAGTTTAACTGCACTTCCTGTTTTATCGATTGCAACGTATCCTTCGGGGTTTACTACCTCAAAACCATTTGCAGTCTTTTTGAAAGTTCCTATACTCTTTACTCTATTTAGTGCATTTATGATAAGTTGTTTTGCAACAACCAAGTGTCCCATAAATGAAGTAAGATTAGTTATCATATTCTTTAAACTTCTGAGTTCATTAAAGAGTTGTTCACCAATCTCTTGTTTGATTTGTTTGGTCTTTTCCATTTTGACCTTTGCAACCACCTTATCTCTCCAGTAGTTTTCAAAGTGTTCCATATATCCTTTGTATGTTGGATTGAAACTACCACCTCTGATAAGTGTATTACAATATGTTTTGTATGATGCACCAGCACCTTTCTTTCCAATCTCTTCCTGTATTTTTTGGAACTTATCTAAATCTTTCTTTTTAATTCCGTGGAATGCTTTACCTGTTTTGGATAGTTCTTGTGTAAGTGTAAGTGTTTCTTTTGCAGTCATTGAACCTTTACCACTGACATCTTTATATGTTGCATCGTCAATCCAAACATCTTTACTGTTTCCTAGTTTAGATATGTTTGCACCAAAACTTGCACCCAAGTCTTCTATTGTAGAACCAGTGTATGTAGTATGAAATACAATACCCATTTTAGAGTTTGCAATCTCTTTACCTAAATCTGAATTGATATCTACTGCATACATGATTGTATTTGGTTGGAATGTGACGAATGATTTTCCGTCAATCTTTTGCATTTTCTTGTCATTGGTATACATTAAATCACCTTGCATGATTGTATTCCAAGATAGTTTAGATAAACATTGAAATGAAGTTAAGAACTTTTCTTTTAATGCACCACTTAATTCGTCTGCATTTTTGATTTCTGATTCTGAAGTGTAAAACTTAGGTTCTTTATTGAATAGAGATTTCTTTGCAACAAAGAATTGATTAGTTTCGGGGTGTTGACCACAGAAAATAGCAGGAGCTCCGTCCCACTTAACAGTCATATTGACACTTGAATTAGAGTTTCCTTTCAACATGTCTCTAAGACCCTGTAAAAAGTTTATAGCACCACGTCCACCATCAATCCCTTGATTGATAATTTCGTCTTCTAAGTGTTCTAAATGTAGATTTTTTGCACCCATAATAGTAATTATACCACATTCTTGGTGGTATTACTACTATTTATGGTATTTTTTTGTTTATTAACTTGGGTCGACTTGGTCAACATCACCAGCAGATATTCCTGCGTCTATATCGTCTATATCAGCTTGACATGCAGCGATATTTGCATCTATATCTGTAATAGGTTTGTCTGAATCTGTAAAGTTTGAAAGACCTTTTGCATGTTCTTGGAAATAGTATTGTTGCCAATCGTCATGTGTCCAATTACTTCCGTCAAAGTCTGCTGGGGCCCAACCATCAGTTGCAGTTATTGAAGAATTTGCAGTTTTCCATGCAGTTAACCAACCAACAAGTCCAGCACCTGTCCATGCAGATTTACTATCACGTGCAGTATGGTCTGTTCCGTTAGGTTGATTAGTCACTTGATATTCTTGACTTACACCTTTTAACCAATTCTTTTGGTTGTTATAGGCCTCTATTGTTGATACTAAATAGGCTCTTGCTGTTTCTCTTGACATAAATTCTCCGTGATTTACTTTTTGAAAGTATTATATGTTATTATTTAGGATTTTGCAAGTGGTGAGGAAGACAATTTTGATTCTATTTTTGATATTTTTTTGTTTATTTCATCAATTTCTTTAGAATCTTTAGACAAACGTGCATCTCTCAATTGTTTCTTGAGTTCAATTTTTTCGGTTATCTTTGATATAACCTCTGAACTTTTTATCACTTTCTTCATAGAACCATCTAGTATAACATTATTTAGGTGGTCTGTAAAGGGGGTTTTTATTTGAAGTCGTTAAAATCTCTTTTCTGTCCATCATTCTTTCCTCTATCAAATACAGGAACATCATCATTGTAAGTAGAATCATTCTCAAATAGTTCTTCTTGTGCTTCTTGTTCACAATCATAGAGTTTCATTCTACTTCTATCAATACCGATTACAAACCTTTTAAAGATTGTAGGGTCATTATATCGATTCTTTAACTGTTTCACTACGAGTTGGTCTAGTTCTTCTAGTTCGTCACTGGTAATCAGTGCAAACATTAAGTCTGCAGTCGCAGGTAGACCAAAACTCTCTGAAGTATCTTCAAGACCAATATCAGTGGAACCAAAACCACTTCGAGTTGTTTGGGTTGCACTTACTAATGGAACGTCAAATTCCACTGCAAGTCCTCTAAGTTCTTCTGCAATACTCTTTACCAATGTATAAGAATTTGCACCAGCACCTGGCCTAATTCTATGTGAAGCACATATGTTTAGATAATCTACAAATATAATGTCGGGTTGGAAATCTTTCTTAATGTCCAACTCCTGTAATAAGTGTCTGAAGTGTCCAACATGAGCAGTTGCAGTAGGATATTCTTTTACTATGAGTTTACCTTTAGTTTTGTTTTTTAGTTTGTCAACTTTCTTGTCAAACATTTTCTTAGATAAATCGGGTAAATCTTTCATAGGAACATTCATAGTGTTTGCATCTATCCTCTCTGCAATCCTTTCTTCTGACATTTCCATAGTAATGTATAAAACATTCTTGTTCATCATAAGACATGAAGCTGCTTGGTGACACATAAACAATGATTTACCAACACCAGTTCCAGCAAGAACAATGTTAAGTGTTTTATTAGGTAATCCACCTTTGGTAATCTTGTTAAAATATTCTAAGTCAAACGGAATCTTCTCTTCTTCCGTATGATAAAACTCAAATCTTGCATCTGCATCTTCTAACACATCATGTCCAATATGTGTGTCAAAAGACACGGAAAGTGCGTCCTTCAATAGTTCGGGTATTTCACCAGTAGACCTCTGTGATTTCTTGTCAATGACTTCAATCGAATCCATGACTGCAATATAGATTGCTCTATCCTTACACCATTTCTCCGTTTCTTCCACTAACCACTCACTTGGTGTGGTCTCCTTATCTTTACCTACCTTATCTACTATAGATTTTGAACCTTTTGCAATACTCTCGTTAAGAGAAGTATTGTTTTCAAGGTTTATGAGAAGTGCTTCTACAGTTGGTGGTTTAGTATACTTCTGAAAGTATTCATGTATTTCATTGAATACAGTTTTTTCATCAGTATCGGCAAAATACTCTGACTTAATGAATGGGACGCACTTTCGTGCAAACTCTTCACTCTGTATCAGATTCTTCAGTATCGTCTGTTCTATTCGTGTTTCCATATTTAAAGTATCCTTCTACTACTGTTTCGAGTCTTTCCATTACATCGGGTGTAAAGTATTTCTCGGGATTGTTGTTAATTGTTTTACCAAATTCTGTTTTACCATTTGGTAGTTTGATACGTGTGGAACTCTTCTCAAAGATTCCACTTGCAAGTGCAAGGTCTAAAAGACCATAGTATCTATCCAGTCCACTGTCATAGGATAGTCTTACGTCAACTATTCTATTTTCTACAGTCAATCTAGATTTTGCATTCTTACAATGAATGATATTACCAACGACTTCCGTTCCTTCCTTCTCTTTCTTTTTTGAAAGATAAATGATTGAAGAGGCTGCATATTTGAGACCACTTCCACCACCCATTTCTTTTTGAGGGAACATAGAACCAATCACATCATATGTGTGATTAGTCACAATCATTGGAACACCAGCACGTCCTAACTTAAGTGTTAGAACTCTGAATGCACCTTTAACAACTTGAGCACGAGTCATGTCTCGGGTTTCTTTACCCTCGGCAGTGTCCTCGATTTCTTTAGTAGTTGATAACATACCAAGTGAGTCGAGACACATCATCATAGGTGGTCTCTTATCCTTGGGTGTTTCAAGATACTTATCAAGTATGGATATTGCCTGTTTTCTGAATTCTTGAACAGTGACCACAGGCACGATAACCATTCTTTTTGAATCGATTCCTCTATCTTCAATCATTGTTTTACTGATTGCAGATTCAGATTCGAAATAGATTACTGCAGAATCGGGGTGGTCTTCAAGGAATTGTTTTACCATACCCAAGGCAAAGTAAGTTTTTCCTGTTGCAGATTCACCTGCGATTGCAGTGATTTTGTTTGAGGGAAGTCCACCATATAGTGAACCACTCAAAAGTGAATTGAAGACATAACTACCCGTATCTACGAATGTATCTACGTCTCCAGCAGCCACACCATCTGAAACTATGTTTGCATATTCGTTTCCAGTTGATTTGACTAAATCTTTAATAAATGACATAACACTTCTCCATAATGTATAACTCTATTATACATATGTAGTCTGTTATTGTCTAGGGGGTTTTGTCTAATTTGTTTGAAATTTCACAAAGTCTTTCGTCAACTTTGACATGTTCTTCCAACATAGAAACAAGTTGATTGACTTTAGATTCTAAATGAATAATGAATCCAAAGATTACTCCAATCATTAGAATATAGAAACAGTCCATTAAAGTAATAATCATGATACTTTATCTATATCCTCTTGAGTCACATATCCATTGTCCATAACAAATTTTCTGTTATCTAAATGTTGTTGTTCAACCAAGTCTTTATTTTCTCCACTGTAAACTACTGCATGACAATCTTTAATCATTTGAGTGTTGATATCGATTTTATCTCCGAATACAGGGTGTCCTTCTACATGATGTGCATATAGTGTTCCTAAGATTCTTCCAAACTTACCTTTGTCATGTGATACAAGTGATATACTTTCACATTCTTCTAGTAATTTTTTTAAGTGTTTTTTGGAAGCTTTACCAAATAGTTTTTCTACTTTATCTCTAGTTCTAGATTCTGGCGTATCGATTCCAACCATTCGGACTCTTTGTTTTTTATAGACCATACCGAACCCTAAATCGATATCTACATCTACTGTATCACCATCGACAACTTTTACTACTTTAACTTTATACTCATACATAATTATGTTTCCTATGAGCAGTTTTTTCTGCCCAGTCTTGTATCGCCTTTCTAATAGAGTCTTCTGCAAGAACACTACAGTGTAATTTTATTGGGGGAAGTTCTAAGGCTTCTGCAATCTCTTTGTCTTTTATCTGACTTGCTTCTTCGATTGTCTTTCCTGTTAACATGTCTACGAAAAGAGACGAACTTGCAATTGCACTTCCACAACCATATGTTTTAAACTTAACATCTTCAATGATATCAGTATCGGGATTTATTTTTATATCCAATTTCATAACGTCTCCACATGCTGGAGCACCCGTTAGTCCTGTTGCAACATTAGGGTCATTGGGGTCGAATCTACCAACACCATGTTTCTTAGGGTTATTTAAAACGTCTTCAAAACGATTTACTACTTTATCTGAATATGCCATATAGTCTTATTTATCCAAAAAAGGAATCTAAACTTGCAACTGGTTCTACATTCCAGTTAATTAAGTTCACAATGTTCTTTAGTGGTTCATTAAATGCTTTCTCGAACTGCATATCATAGTCAATAAATCTATGCAAGTCCAACTCTCTTGGTAGAGAACTTGAAAATGATATTACATTCTCATTGATTGGATTTGGTGTTGTGAGATATGAGAAACGAATCTTATCTGAGTTCTTAATCATTTCATATCTTAAGTCGAGATTTTTAGATTTTAGTAAGTGATTATGTAAAAGTGAACCTCTGACATGAATCGGTGTTCCTTTTCCATAGATATGAGTCGGGTCTGCATATGTCACAAGGTTTTTAACACCTCTAGGGAATGCAACTTCCTCGGGTGGAAGGTTTCTAAATTCTTTTCGTGCAGTCTCTACGAACTCCCATAGGTCTTGTTCAGTTCCATTCATAACCACCTTCAAGGCTTCTGTTAGTTTGGTTCTGACCCATTGTGGTGTAGAAGATTTTGCAGTTTCAATACCCATCATTTTAAGTTTAGGTTCATGTAGTCTGACACCTTCGTTGTCGTGGACATTGAGAATATATCTTTTCTTTGCAGTCCAAATACCTCTGTCTGCAATTACCTCACGTCCCATTTGCATTTTCTGTTGGAATGCATTAGTGTATTCTGCAAGGTCGTCAAAACCACGTGCAAGAACTTGTTCAATCATACCTTCTGACTTGTTTAGGAAATCCACAATCTTGGTCTTGTCTGTTTCTTCGGGTAAAACTTTCTTGACCAGTTTGTCCATAGTGATATAGACTGAATCAGTATCCATTGCAATCACATAGTCTTCGTTTTCGGTTTCAAGTGTTTTGTTTAGAAACTCATTGATAGTTTTCTCTGACCATTTAATAATCAACTGACCACTGGTTGTGATTGACTCTGCAAGGTCAATAGAAAAGAATGCAAAGTATTGGTTTGCAAGAGCTCCATATGCAGAGTTAAGTGCAATCTTACGAACCTGTTGATTGTTGTATGCACGTTTGATAAGTGTATCAAGTTCTTTCTTACGTTTGGTTTCTTTACAAACTTCTCGTTCTTGTTGATACCCAATCATTTTCTTCTTCCACTCTTTTCTTTCGTCATAGAGTTTTTCCATAAGTTCGGGAAGAAATCCTTGTTTGTTTTTGGAATACATTACACCATTCGGACACACTGCATGACCCTGTTGGTGAACATATGATAAGTCACATTCTTTGTTTAACATTCTATCAATGGTTAAGTCTTGTCTGTTTCCCTTTATCATTTTCTCGGGTGAGATATTATATTGCATAATGATATGTGGATACAGTGAGTTCAAGTCGAATGACACTACCCAATCATGTCCACCGACTATTGGGTCTTTGACATATGCACCAATAATTTGGTGCGTCTTATCATTACCACTCTTTAATCTTTGGGGTGGTGTTTGTATGTTTTGGTCTTTGAGGTGATTGTAGATTATGGTTTCCCAATACTTCACCATTCCGAATGTGTCATTATAATTACACTTTGCATTATAAGACATAGCAAGTGTTAGTTCCAATAGACCTAGTTTGTCCTCTAGTTCTTCAACAAGGACAACGTCTTTAACATTGTATTCTAAGAACTTTCCATAGTCCTGTTTGTAAAGTGTATGTAGATTTCCATATTCTGAATAATCTAGTTTACCTGTTCCAAGTTCTACTTGTGCAATATTTTCTAGTTTGTATGATTCTTGATTTACGAATGTATGTTTACGATATATTTCAAGATAGTCTAAAACATTGATACCATATAGATTGAATATCATTTGTCTTTGACCATAAGTAGACATGAACTCTCTGACATCACATTGACCCCATGGTGAGAGTTTCTTATGTTCTCCCTCTCCTAGTATTCTGTCAATACGATTACAGAGATATGTAATATCAAAAGAGTTTACATTCCAACCTGTAATAATATCGAACCACTCTTGTCTCCAGTATTTAATAAACTGGGTCAAAAGGTCAACCTCATTTAAACAATTGTAATAGACTACGTCTGTTTTGTTGTGTTCCCAAGGCCCGATACCAAAAACATGTGTATCTTTACCAAGTGGTTTCATTGAAATTGCATTGACCTTTTCAGTTGCAAGGGTTGGTTCGGGGAATCCGTCTTCACACTCACACTCAATATCAAGTGTTGCAATCTTAATGTGTTTTAGATTCCAGTTTATCTCACCTTGAAATTTATCTGCAATATAGGTATAGATATATCGGTCATATCCATGGATTTCAAATCCATGAGTTCCATCATAGTTCTCTCTGAACTTTCTTGCACCACCCATAGAGTTTAGGTTCACTACTTCTAGTGACCTTCCGTCTAATGATTTGAATGGTGTTTCTCCCTTCTTTGAAGGGATATAATGATTGGGTCTATAAGATACGGATAGTTTTTGTTGTTTCCCGTTCTTGTATCCTTTGACAAGTATTTTGTCACGTGTTCTGCAAACGTTAGTATAGAAATCCATGTAGTTATTATACTACAGTAGGGTCTATTCTGTCAATGTGGTTTGAGAGGTATTTCCGTTTAAAATGTCATAGGTGACATCATACTTTTCTTTTGCATTTGCAAGTTTCTCAATTTGAGTATCGAGTGCTTGTGCTATGTCGGGGTGTTCACCAATACCAGCTGGATTGTTTTTGTATACTTCAATGTTTGCCATTGCAATATCCATTTCACCTTGATACTGACTCATTAGTGCTTTTAATAGTGTTTCTCTTCCCATTATTTATTTCCTCTTACCTTATTACCTGTTGCGACTTTAAAGTTAGTTTCAAGTTGTGGTCTTGGTTCAAATACTGTTTGAACTAAATCATTGTTTAATATGAATGTGTATTCTTTTGCAAAAGGAATCCATGGTGCAAGATTAACTTCATACTTTCCGTCTTCTGTATTTGTTAAACAAATTTGTGCATCAACAATCTTATAGTTTCCTAATATGGTTCTTTCAACAAATCCAATTAGAACTTCTCCAGTATCCAGTCTTATACATTTTACTTTAGACACTTCTTACCATCTCCTGTAGTTCAACTGAACGTCTTCCTACTTGTCCGAACCATTTAGAATCTTCCATTTCAACTGCAACCTTTTCCCAGTCACATGCAATAACACCTTTCCACATGTTATTAAACTTACCGAATCTTGTTCCACCTAAGTTGAATGTCATGTTGACTAAAACGTGTTGAATGTCTTCGGGTAGTGCATAGAAATCTTCTCCACCTTTTGATTCAAATACATGAATAGTTTCTTCTACGTGTTTATCAAAATCATATTCATAAACATCATCTACTCTTTCTTGTGAAACTGGTGTTCCGACTGGTAATCCGTATTCATCGTCACTGTCTTTAATTAAGTGACCAACTCCAAAAGTTAAGTATCCTAATGAGTCTTCATAAATTTCGAGGACTTCTCCCTCGTGTCTCTTAATCTGTTCCTTCAATATCTCTTTGTTCATTCTCTTTCCTCGCTTGTTCTTCTATTAATTCAACCAATATGTCACCCATAAGGTTATTAAGTTCGGTATTATTTAGGAGTTCTTCAAAGTCATGATTATCGGGAACTTTGATAAGATTCCTTTGAAAATTTAAGTGTTTCTTACCTTCTACAAACTCCACTTTACCATATGTGTATATGAGGCCTTCCCATATTCCTTTAGTGAGTTGAATGCCTGACATATTTAATTTGTTATTGTCAACAACACAATAAACACCTTCGTCAAATAGTGGTGTATTACTCAAAGAAACTCTCCAGTGAATTGTGTTTGTTGGGTAGGAATAAATCTTTATCTTCTTTTGCGAACCACCATACATTTTCCATGTATAGTTTTTTCATAAAGTCTTGCATTGCAGTTCTATCGATTCCTTCTTTATCAGACACTTGATTACTATCATTTTCACCTTTGACCTCTGACCACTTCTCTAAGAATGCAGTAGAAGATTGAGGTCTTTGCATGATTCTCATTCCTATCTGACCTTTGAAATGTTCTCTTAATTCGTCTACTACTTCGTCACATGAAGGAAACATTTTACCTTTAATCTTTGGATTCATAATGTTAATCAATAAGTGTCCATTATCTGATAACACTTCAAATGATTTTTTAGAAACTGGTATGAAGAAGTCGTCTCTCCATGATTCATATTCTGAGAACTTACTCCATGATTGGTCTTCTTCATGTTCTCCACCCTTATTGTATGTCTCTGTTGAGAAATATGGTGGTGAAGTAAATGCACAATCTATTGGTGGGAATTTCTCGTAAGGTATATCTTCTGCACCACTTCTGTAGATTACAACTCTCTTCTCACCAACTGACATAAACCTGTCTTTGGTTTCTGTAATTTTAGGTGCATGACCTGTAAGAATTGTTTCATATTCTATACATTGTTTCTTATATCTTTCAAAAGTGTTTGGGTTTGGGTCACAACCAATATACACTGTAGTTTTTTTACTTGCAAAGAATCCACATAGTCTATCTCCCCAACCACAACTTGTATCCAATACTGTTCTTGCATCAGTCATTTCATAGAAACACTTTGCAACCACTGGTTTGAATTGTGTTGCAATATAAGCTCCTAGTCTGAATGCCATTCTGTAAGTGTCTTCTTTTAATGAACCACCAACAAGTTTTATAACTTCGTTTCCGTCTACGTCTTTTGATACTTCTTTTGTGATATCATTAACACCTCTCCATATTGCACCGAGAGGTGATTTTAATTCTTTTGCAGTTGATTCTCTAAATGCATTTATTGGTGCTCTATGTCCATATGAATCACAAGACAATCTTAAATCTTGCATAAAGTAATCACTTGCGTCATTAAATGTGGAAGGTGCATTGACCATTCCATGTCCCCATTCTGAATAGGGGTATTTGTAGTCGTCATATTTTTCTACGACTTCTTGTTCTAAATTTTCATGTGGGTATATAAACTTCCAAACAGGATATTCTAAAAGTTTAATAAAGGTGTTTCTCATATCTTCATGAGAGATTTGTTTTAGAGGAAACTCGGGTCTTTCGGTTTCTATATATTCTGCAAGAACCTCACGGAAGTATTCTCTCCCATGTTCTTCAGTTAATGCATCAAAGAGACTACCATCAATAATAGGTAATCTCTTCTCATTTGCATTGTCTTTTAAGACTTGATAAAGTTTAGATGTTTGCAAGGACATTTTCGGGTGATGATATTTCATAAGGGTCTGAATCGATATTGTCACCGAATCCCTCTTCTGCAAAGACATTTTCAATAATATTGTCGTTTACAACAATTGCATATCTCCAAGACCTAATACCAAATCCTACATTTGCTTTCTGCACACTTGCACCCATACCTTCTGTAAACTCTCCGTTTCCATCGGGTAATGGTCTAACATTTTGAATCCCCTGTCCATCGAACCATGCATTCATTACAAATGAATCATTTACTGACAAACAATATATCTCATCAATACCTTTTTCTTGGAATTGTGAAAACTGAGTTTCAAAGCCAGGTAATTGGAATGATGAACATGTTGGGGTGAATGCTCCAGGCAATGCAAAGATTATTACTCTCTTTCCAGCAAACTGTTCGTTTGTTTCTAAGTGTTTAAAATCTCCGTCTACTCTTATTGGTAGAATTACTTGGGGTATTCTATCTCCTACGTTTAACATATTTTTCTCCATAATATAAAAAGATACACCCATTATAACTCATAACAGGTGTATCTGTAAAGGGGTTTTTAAGAAATTTTGATTTCTTGAGGTTTGTCTTCTTCGGGGATTACTCTCTCCAAATCAACACTCAAAATACCATTTTTCATATCTGCACCTTTAACGACTATATCGTCTGCAAGTGTAAATGACCTTCTGAATGAACGAGAAGCAAGTCCTTTATGGACAAACTCTTGTTCCTCTCCGTCCTTTTGACTACCTTCAATGATAAGTTGTTCTTTCTCTTTTGTTATTGAGACTTCTTTCTTATCAAATCCAGCTACTGCAACTTCGATACTGAAATTTTCTGCATCGTGTTTTACAATATTGTAAGGTGGATAGTTTGTATTATCATGCAAGTGTTCTGCACGATTTAATAGTTGTAGAGTTCTGTCGAACCCGATTGCGAATGGGAATGATTTCCCGAAGACATCGTCATAGATAGTCATATTTTTCTCCTATTTTTAGCAAGTTAATATATCCTAACCTCATTTGAGCATTAGGTGTGAGAACCGAGCTCTTTTGAAGATTATTTCTCCGATTGATAATCCGAGCTCTTTTTAAGTTCTCTCTTATATTATATAGGGTCTTTTATGATTTAATCAAGAGGGTTTTTGAAAAAAAGTTATATTTTTCTACAATTCTTTTCAGAATCATGCCAGACTTGATAGTTGTTTCCTACAACGATTAACATAAATCCATTTATCTGTTTTATAGTTTTTGAGGATAAATTACCTTTTTTTAAATCGTATTTTATTGATGGAATAAGTAATGCACTCTTAGTAAAGACCATATTACCGACTGAAGGTTTTTCACCTACGATAGGATTTAGTTCTCTTACACAATCATATTTGAGTCCACGATATGTAGTGTAGACATCTGCTATTTGCAATCCTATAAAAACTACCCAATCACCTGTAGTTGGTGGTTCAACTATTCTCCATTGGAGTGTAGATAGTGACCTGTTCTGATTTTCCTTTAACTTTAATCCTATCGACTTCAGTGAATGTTCTAGACGGACACTGTCGATATGTTTCTTCTGATAACAACACGTCCACCCCCTCATAATTGCGTGTTTGTCCCTCGAGTCTAGCACCAAGGTTGACGGCGTCTCCAATGACGGAATAGTCAAATCTAAGTTCTGACCCCATGTTTCCAACGATGCATTCGCCTGTGGAGATACCAATGCCCACATTAATAGGAGGCAAGTTGAGAGGTTTAAGTTCTTCATTGAGTTCCTTTGTTGCTTGTAAGACTTCTAATGCAGACTTGACAGCAAGTTCTGCATGGTCTTTACAATCTAGAGGGGCATTCCAAAAACTCATTATACAGTCGCCCATGTATTTGTCGATTGTTCCTTTGTTATTTAGGATAATCTTAGTCTGCATGTCAAGAAACTTGTTTATGAGTTCAACTAATCCTTCGGGGTCGTCATTGTTTTTATAGTGTTCACTGATTGGAGTGAATCCACATATGTCCATGAACATGAATGTCATTTCTTTTCTATCTCCACCAAGTTTCAATAATTCGGGGTTTTCTGCAAGTTGGTCAACCATGTCGGGAGATAAATACTTTTGGAACTGCTTCTTAATTTGTTCTTTGAGTTTGTAAGTTGTGTAATATTGATTGAATGAGGCATGACCAAAAACAATCAAGGAGGCAATTGATGAAAAGAAGGTATCGAAAAGAACGAGCTCTGAAGTCCAAATATAATAACTCCCACCCACCTGAAGTCCAACAAGTCCTAGACTCATTACCCCCGAAAGAACTGTGGGAAGTTTGTAAACCATCACCAATATCAATCCAAGAACTATCAGAAGAAGAACAATCTCAAGTAATTCAAGATAGTAGGATTGTTGTATTTGAACTCCTGACAAGGCGGTTTGGATATGGTTCGCTTGCACTTCATGGGGATACAATACACCCACTGGAGTTGAAACTGGATTATTCAATCCCTCTGCAGTCAAACCCCATATCAGAATTTTATTAGTAAGATTTAGATTAGGTAAGTCGACAGCAGAAACCCGTTGGAATTCGTTCCAATAGGTCACCATAACATCACTCGTTGGAGTGGTGGTGATAGGTTTGTCTCTACCCATTCTTACCCACTCTACTCCGACTTCTGTAATTTTAGTTTGATATGAAGGTTGGTCTTTTAATGCACGAAGTGTTTCTAGTGCAAGAGACGGATATACCTGTTCGTTTGCAGTTATGATTAAAGGGATAGACCTAGTTGTCCCGTCAAAGTTTGGTGTTCCATTAACACTAGGTGTTGCAACAGTGACCCCAACTCCGTAAGTATTGTCCTGAAGTATCCTGATAGGACTTGAGATTCCTGAGAAGTTCCATAGGTGGTCTGTTGCCTTTCCACCCCCAAAGGTAGAGTTTCCTACGAAGGGTGCAGAACCAGTGTCTTTTTGAATGGTGGGTGCAGAAGATAAAATTGTTAATCTATTGACCAATCCTTCTGCAAAGATTTCGTCCTCTCCTGAGCTGCGGTCAGGTTGGTTAAAGAGTTGAGTGAAAACATGTGTATTAGTGTAATGAGTGTCAAGTAGGATATCCCTATAGATACTACGTTTGATAGGATACTGACCGAACACTTCAAGTGACTTCTCGTCTATGTCTACTAAGACAATGTCATCAACCTGAACTGTTTCCTGAGTTTGGTGAAGAACATCAAAGTAAGACCACTTAATATTTTCTACTAGATATGGAGACCAAATTTTAAGTCCTACAAATACACCTATGGTGATTAGGACTGTTTTCCAACTATACATTATGAGAATTTCTTTTGTATTCGTTTATATATGTAATATATAGAGAGTCCGTAAGTTGCAAGAACAGTCATAGTGAAACCTATGTAAATGAGTTCTATTGGTGTGAGGAAGAGAACTTGCCAAACAAAATCACCAGCAGCTTCAACATCACCTAAAGATTCAGGCATAACCATATCGTTCTCTTCGAAGAGGTCTAATATGTCGTCATACTCTTCTTCAGTTAGACATTCATAAAACTCGGGTGGACATTCTGATTTCATTGTTGTGTGACTGATATACTACACCCACCTGTTGTTGCACAATTTTGTGTCAATGAGTATGATTGATTAGTATTATCACCTGTTTGGACTAAGGTGAGATTTGTTCCGTAGGTGCCATCTAATGTGATTGTTGCAGTATGGGCACCTTGTTTCTTTTGAACAATTGATACATCATTCCAATCATTATTGATTGTTAGATTAAGTGTTTTGTTTCCATTCTGCATTTGTCTTACATACACATCATTATTATCTCCGTATATGTTTGCAGTAATAGAATGTTCAATAGAACTTGAATCTTGTTTTTGACTTCCTTTAAATATGTTATCACTACCATGTATATCTAATCTGACATAATTTCCGCCAGGTTCAGTTCCGTCATAACTCCAGTTTGGTGTTATACTATTATTGTTTTCATATCCTTGTCCGAAGACAACCTGATTGTCATCTCCCTGAATATGAAACTGAAAGTCATTATCATTACATGTGGTAAAAGAACATCTTTGTCTAATGTCTATGTCATTACCACTTCCGTCTAAATCACCACCCCAATTATAACCCGAACCCCAATCATCAGTATATCCGATATACATGTTATTGCCTTTTTGTATTAGCTTTATATCGTTGTCGGCATGGTCAAAAGAGAATCGAATCATTTGTGAGAATCCGACTTGAGTGATTTCTAAATTAAGGTTATCACCACCATTTACCTGCTCAACGTGGACAGAGTTGTCTCCAGCCCACGCAAGAGGTGTTAATAAAATTAATAATAAACTTTTTTTCATTAGATAATCCATAAAAATAATAATGTAAATAATACTCCCTTACTGAATGATAACCATAACATATGGTAGTCGTCTAGTCTCATTGCACTTTGAAATCCATCTATCTGAAATTCATGCCATGAACGAAGTTTTTCTAACATACTATTCATATAATTCTCCTAGTTTGTTTGTGTAATGGTAATATTTATAGACGAACCATCACCCACCTTAATTAGTGAACCTTTTTCGTCTGTCGTGGTTCTAATCGTTGCTTGGGCATAGATTGGGATTTTAATGGAGATAACTCCTTGAACTTCCCTGTAGAACCAAATTTGACCAAGACCCTTATCAACAATTGTATTGTATTGAGAGTCCTTATCAAACCCAAATGCAGTTCCTTCTATTCTTGCAACTCCGAAAGGGTCTCCCCTTCTTTCTGCATCGATACCAACCTTTCGGTCAATATCTAAAACTACATCTAGTAAATCTTGTAAGAAATCGATATCTAATAAGTCTCTATCGAGTTCTGTATATTCTAACTCATCGTCTTCAAAGTAATCTTCTTCTAAATCATTGAACTCTAAAAAGTCCACGTCTAGAATGTTGCTACTATCATTTTCGTTGTTAGACGATTCTTCTGCAACTTGTTCTTGCACCTCTTCGGGTGGATTCACAATAAACATATTGTCAATCATACTTGCCTCCATTCCATTCACTGTAACTGATTTAGTGGGTGCATCATCAACATAAGATCCCAT
>ERZ802830.1446-NODE-1446-length-22710-cov-12.4428_pt1 | contig 22710 bp, 25 predicted proteins | sample MGYA00345654_ERZ802830 | MGnify/ENA primary metagenome ERZ802830 (study PRJEB30503, sample SAMEA104212375) | marine metagenome | biome: Westerlies Biome; feature: [SRF] surface water layer (ENVO:00010504) within the epipelagic zone...; material: water...
ATTTTGAGTAACATCCAAATTACTACAAGAGACATCAACTAATTGCGCACGACCAGAAACATCAATGTTACCATTAACATCGAGATTTTGAGTAACATCCAAATTACTACAAGAGACATCAACTAATTGCGCATGCCCAGTAACAGTTAAATCATTGCCGACATAGAATTTATCATTAGTTGTATCCCATCTATCATCGCTTTCATTCCATAATAGTTGTGCATTAGAAGTATCAGGTCCCCTATTAACCTTTATACCAGCATTCAATAAACCAGAATGTGAACCATTTAATACTATAATATTATCACTTAATTCAATAATAGTAGAATGAATGGTGGTTTGTATACCTCTAACAATTAATCCACCTTTAATAATAACACTTCCACTATTATCTCCAACTGTTTCTGGATCAATAACTATAGTTGGTGGACCATGTATATGTCCTTCATTATCTGTTCCGGTAAGAGTTAAAATTCCAGAAACATCCAAATTTGAACAAGAAACGTCATCCAACTGTGTATGGCTAGTAACAATTAAATTATCAGTATGTATATTTGCAGATAAATTAACAGATATATCATTAACTTCACTAGATAAATTACTTACGTCAACAGACAAAACACTTGCTTCAACAGATAAATTACTGACTTCAACAGATAAATTGCTGACGTCAACAGATAAATTACTTACGTCAACAGATAAACCACTAAAACCTATATTTAATTCTGTATATAAATTATTAGATAATTCATTAACATCATTGGATATATTATTTATTTCAATATATAAATTATTTAAATTATAATATAAATTTCCAGACAATTCAGAATACAAATTATTTAAAGATGCATATAAATTTTTAGTATTATTAATTAAAGTTCTACTATTATTAATATTTGTACTATTTGCATTAATATTAGAACTAATTAAATTAAGCATATTACGTGTTGTTAATATTTCTGTTTCTAAATGTTGAATATTTTGCGATAATATATTGTTATTAATTGTCATTATACTTATATAATAAAAATAAATATAATAAATTGTGAAATATAATAAAAATATAGTATATTTAATTACTTAACCGATTGGAAATGGTCGCTGATTGTTATTAACTATTAATGGTTCTGGTAATAAAATTTCTCTATTTACATTAAAATAATCTTTAAAAGATAATTCTCGCAATATAGGATTTATAGTATTTTGTTGTTGTACTAAATTACATGAATTAATTCCTAAAAGACTACTTTCAATATCCACAGGATTAGTAGATAACATATCTCTGGGTAAATGACTTGGCATATATCCAAGAGCAGGAATACACTCAGTATACGCTTTTCCGTTACTGCCATTTTCATATAAATTATAATTTTTAATTAATTTATTATTTCTTTGTTCTAATAAATAATCACAATAAGTATTTTTATTACGAGTACACGCCATTATAAATATAATAATACAAAATATTATAAATATTCCAAAATATTATAAATATTGCAAAATATTATAAATATTGCAAAATATTATAAATATTGCAAAATATTATAAATTTTCTAAAACATTGTTAAAATCAAAATTTCTATTTTGTTTATAATAACAATATTCTTTATGAAACAAATAAAAATATTCATAACTAAAAACAAAAAAAAATATATATGTATCGTCTGAATTATCAGAATGAATATTGAAAAATACCTGAGCACTAGAATCCAATTTTTTTCTAATTTTATTTATTAATTCTTTAAAACTAGATATTTCTTTTAATTCATCATATAGTAAATTACAAGTACTTTCAATTACATCATATTTATATTTATCTAAGTTAAAAGCCTGCAAGTATTGATGTTGATAACATAAATTAGATAATTTTTCATCAGAAATTAAATGGTATGAACATAAGAAATCATAATTATACATTGATAATAAATAATGTATAATTATTATTTAAATTAGTTAAAATAAATTGAAATAAATTTAAATAAATTGAAATAAATTTAAATAAATTGAAATAATATTATAAATTTTTAATAAATTTAAATAACTAAAAATATAATTTTATAAGATAAATCTTTTATATGGGAAATATATTTTCATTATCCGATAGTTTTTCCAATAAAACAAGAATAACTAGTATATTTGGAAAGAAAAAAAATTTTAAGAATACTAACCATAATAATACTCTCGTTCCTTTATATTGCGACGTTTCAATTCCAGTTCAACCATTAATAAATATCGAACAATATATATCTTCTGATAACCAATCATCTAATTTACCAAATTGTATTCTATCCCCATTATTAATAGAGTCACCAGATCAGATAATACCATCATCAACATCTATATCATCTACTTGCTAAAAATAATATTTAATTTTGATTTTGTGATAACTTACTATATTCTCTCGAAGATAAACCACCTCTAACCCAACCAGATTGAGCGGAATCTTCTATTAAATTATTAGGATTATTTACAGTTTGTTTAATAGAATCTATTAATGGATAATTTCTACGTTCCATAAAATTAACTTCACTAGACGGATTGAGTGATTTTTTATTTAATTCATTATCGCCAGTTTTAATTTGTCTTTCAAGAACAGGATCAAATATGCCTTTTCCTAAATATGGAACTGTTAAATATGGTCGCTGTAATAAACTAATTTTACAAGCGGGTTTTGAGATTTTTGTATATTTTAATTCACTATTAGTATCAACATTACATCCATTAATTCCTACTTGATGACTTCCAGTATAATTAACATTGGGTTGATTTGTGGCAAATTCTATAGCTTTATTCATAGGACAAAATGGATAATAATTTTCAGTCATATAATTGCTAGCATTAAAATTCTGTATGTTTCTTTGATCTAAACTACACCCATCGTTACCAATTCTTGATAAATTATCAAATGTATATGGAAAGACATTAAATTCGGTCATATATAATATTATTTAATATAATATTTTTTTTATAAATAATATATTAAATTAAATAACCTTAAAATAAAATAAGAATGAAACAAAAATAAATGAAATGTTTTAATGTTTAAATGTTTAAATGTTTAAATGTTTAAATGTTTAAATGTTTAAATGTCTTGGATTATTTCTAATACATGCAACTTCATGGCCTTCTTTACACGATATCATATCCCCATAACAAAATTCAGCAAAATCTTTCTGATTATTAGGAATAGTAGTATTTGCAGTAGTATAAAATTGCCGCATACTTTGTTCAAATTCAAAATTATCTCCTAAATCATTAAACAATTTTTTATCAATATCTGGATCATCCTGAAAATTTTTCTTAATTAATTCTTTAGTTGAATTATTTATTTCTTCATTAATAACTGGATTAAAAGATGGCGCCGCTTGTTTTCGATCGGGGTTGTCTTGAATTTCAGGTAATAAAACATTCATTGTCGGATTTACATTAGTGGGTTGAGTATATTCCTCTCGTATACCATCAGCTATATAAAATTCATTTAAATTTGGCATATTACAAAATCCTTCAGTATCGTTATTTTCATTTTTTTTGTTATTTTCTTCAGATATAAAATATAAAAAAATTAAAACTCCCAACGTGATAAATCCTGTAACTATAATCTTAATAGATTGAGTAAAAATAAATCCAATAATAGTTAATATAATTACTAAACGAGATATAGCATTTAATTTTTCTACTTTATTCATATTTTCTGTTGGCCAAACATTTAATATATCATCTTGTTTAAATAATATCATAGGATCATTTATCCAAAACATAGTACTATTTGTGTTAGTCATTTATATATATATTCATAATTATTTTTAATTTTGACGTTTTTTGTGTTTTTGTTTATTTTTTCTTTTATTCCCACCATTCCCACCATTTCCATCATTTCCGCCATTTCCATCATTTCCATCATTTCCACCATTTCCATTATTCATATTATTAGAAGTCAATTCATTTTGTAATTTCATTTGTTCCACTAAAGATTGTAAATTATTATTTAAAACATCTAATTCATTTGATGAATTTTTTTGATTTAAAATATAATCTAAATTTTTTTGAATATTGGTTTGAACATTACCAGATGGTGGATTACCAGATTGTTGATTGTTATATTCTGAGTTTTCTGATTGTTTTGTATTTTTATTTTCTTGATTTTTTTCTAATTTACTTCTCATTCGTTCGCGCATTTTACTAGTTTGTATATTTTTATCCATCATACTGCTAAATGCATTTTGATTAAATTTTGCATTATTCGGCATCATTCCCATATTTTTCATTAAATTCGGAATATTTATATTGTTAAATAAATCTTGCATATTGTTATTATCACCCATACCAGGCATATTTTTCATATTATTAAACATATTACTGGCTTCTTCTAATAATTCACTTTCTTTTATATCACCCGATTTCATTTTTTTATCTAATTTATCACCAACATTTTTAACTAAATTCATTAATTTCTGTGGATTTTTAAATAATGTTTGAAATACATCTTTAACATCATTAATATTTTCACCCTCAAAATTAAAATCTTTGGCTGTTTCCTCTGCTAATTCTTGGGCTAATTTTCCTAGTTTCCCATTCATAATATTATTTATATGTTTATGTATATCTTCAGGATTTGGTATATTATTAGAACAATCTGAATTGCTAAAATTACAGCTACTATCAAATATATTTTCAAACCCTTTTATAGTTTCTTCTAATTTTACTTTAAATTCATCTTCATTTATAGCTTCAAATAATTTTGCAGTATTTCCAAAACTAGTTTTATTATCAATATTTGTTATAATTGAAAATAGTAAAAGTTGTAAATATTTCCATATATTTTCACGAGTAGTATCGGATAGATCTTCTTCCCATAATTCTTTAAATTCTATTCCGGGTAAAAATTGAGTATTTATTTCATTGTTGTCAAATATTTCTATATTTTTATATAAAATATCAAAAAATCGTTCTGGAAATACTTCACTGCAATAACTGTATACTTTTGTAGATGCATCATTTAATATAGTTTTTTCTCCAGTTTCATCTTTTTCTCCAGTTTCATCTTTTTCTCCAGTTTCATCTTTTTCTCCAGTTTCATCTTTTTCTCCAGTTTCATCTTTTTCTCCAGTTTCATCTTTTTCTCCAGTTTCATCTTTTTCTCCTTTTTCTTTTTCTCCAGTTTCATCTTTTTTTCCAGTTTCATCTTTTTCTCCAGTTTCATCTTTTTCTCCTTTTTCTTTTTCTTCGTAATTATTACTATATTCAACATTTTGATAAATAGCTTCATTCATTATAATTTTTAAATTTGCGTCTAAAGTATTTGATAATTTATCAGGAAAAGTTGTTAATAAATCGTTTAAAAAATCATGAATTACTTTAGTGAAATCAGTTAAATTATTAGTCATTATAAATAATAATTTAATAATATATTTAAATCAAATTATTTTAACTATTTTAACAATTTAATTATTTTACACTTTACGTTTTTATATCATTATTTCTTTGAATTTGCAATTTATCCATATCTATTTCACCAATTGTATCAGAAACATAATCATCTGCCGGAGTTTCAATTTTATCAACAGAATCTAATTTAGAATAATTATGCATTTGTCGTAAACCACCGTCCCCCTTTGCTGATAATTCTTCAAATGATTGATCTAAGAAACTATAATTATCTGAAGTAACTCCATGAAAAGAAGTATTTGAATTTAATGAAAATGCATTAGGCTCACCCTGAAAATTTGTAGAAACATTATTTATATGTTTTTCAATTGGTTTTAAATATTCTAATATATCACTACCAAAATAAGTTTTAAAATTATCATTTAATAATAAAAGAGCAGGTACACTAGTAATAGTATCTGGCAATAGAACTTCTTGATTAGATTCTAAAATAATATATGTTTTTCCATTTTTACTATTACGTTTATCAATACAAATAAAATGTATAGAATTTTTCATTTCAGATTTAGATAATACATTCAATAAATTTTTGCAATTATCACAAAAATTACTATAGTAAATAATTTTACCCATTATTATTTAATAAATTTTTTAGTTTAATAATTTAAACTAAATTATTTAAAAATTTATTTAAAATTGATATAAAAATTGATATAAAAATTGATATAAAAATTGATATAAAAATTGATATTAAAAATTAATATATAATTATAAATATATTAAATAATGAATCCTAAAATATCGAGTATTGATGAAAATAATAATATATTGACTTTTACATTATCAAATACTAATGTAAGTATCGCTAATGCATTACGACGTATACTATTATCGGAAATACCTTGTGTAGTTTTTAAAACTACTCCATATGAAGATAGTAAAATAGATATAGAAATCAATACAACAAGATTTAATAATGAAATAATTAAACAACGATTGAGCTGTATACCTATTCATATTGACGATATGAATTTTCCCATAGATGATTATGTTGTAGAAATAGATAAAATAAATAATAGTGATAATATAGAATATATTACCACAGAAGATTTCAAAATAAAAAATATAAAATTAAATAATTATCTAAAGGAATCCACAGTTCGTAAAATTTTTCCAAAAAATGAATTAACTAACCAATTTATAGATTTTATTAGATTACAACCAAAAATAAGCGAAAATATTGGCGGAGAACATTTAAAATTTTCATGCAAACTAGCTATTGGTACTGCCCAGGAAGAGGGTATGTTTAATGTTGTATCAACGTGCAGTTATAAATTTACACAAGATATGGGAGTTGTAAATGATGAATGGCTTAAATATGAAAAAGGATTGCGTGAAAAAAATATAACTAAAACAGAAATAGATTTTCTAAAGAAAGATTGGTTATTATTAGATGCAAAAAAATATTATATTAAAGATAATTTTGATTTTATAATTGAAACTATTGGTATTTATACAAATTTTAAATTAGTAGAAATGGGATGTAATGTTTTAATTAGTAAATTAAATAAATTATCTACAATACTAAAAAACAAAGAAGATTTAATAACAGAATCAGATAATATGTTAGAAAATAGTTATGATATTAAATTAGAAAATGAAGATTATACAATAGGTAAAGTATTAGAATATATTCTATATAATAAATATTTTACAGAAGAACAAATATTAACTTATTGTGGATTTATAAAACAACATCCACACAATAACTATAGTATTATTAGATGTGCATTTAAAAATATAGTAAATAATACAGATATATTACTATATTTAGATAATAGTATAAAAATCGCATTAGAAATATTTAAGAAAATATTGGATATGTTTTCAGAAGAATAAAGTATTGTTACTAACTAATTTTATAATTTTTATAATTTTTTTACCAAAATAAGAGGAAATTAATAAATAATTTTATAATTAAAATTTTTGTGTTTTATTTTTTTTTGGAGCTAAAGATTTTAATGTAGTACCATGTTTGTCAGGTTTTTTTAAATCGAAACATCTAGTATCTTCATTAAATATTAAATTGTAAATATTATTTATGGTGCCAGTCTCGCGTGTATAATCAATATCTTTGACTCGTTGAAAAAATTTTCTATCTAAGCAATTGATCAAATAAACATTTAATTTACCCAATTCATCATCCGTCAAATTATATATATTTTTTAATTTTTTACTATATATTTTCAATTTTAAAATTTTAATAGTTTTATCTAATTTAGGCCATTGATCTAATTTATTTAATTCATATTCTCGTTTTAAAAAGTTATCTATTTGACTAACATTTGTAATATCAGTATATTCGGGTTTTAAATTATTACCACATACTAACATATTTTTATATTCTAAATTTTTTAATTCTTGACATTTGGGTATAGAAATATTTAATTTATTTATATTTTCAATAGAATTATCTGTTAGATTATCTGTTAGATTATCTGTTAGATTATCTGTTAGATTATCTGTTTGATTATCTGTTAGATTATCTGTTAGATTATCTGTTTGATTATCTGTTTGATTATCTGATAACATCATATATATATATATACAAGTATTAGATTTAACTCATATTCATAATATATTTAAATATATTATGAATTACTAATATAAATATAAATATAAATATAAATATGAAAAAAATTTGTATAGAAAAAATATTAAATAAAAGAAGTAAAATAATAGAAAATCCAGATTTATCTTATAATTATACACACGATATACAAATAATATTTATTAATAAAGTATATTTAGATCTCTCATTTAATGAAAAATCAAGTATAATAAAAGAATTAAAATCTAAACATAATAGTTATCGAACACAAGATATAGAAAAAGAAATATATGATAGCAACACATTTATAATAATGGAAGAAATGGTAGAAAAAATTGTATCAAGTAAATTATTATGTTTTTATTGCAAACAAAAATTACAAATTTTGTATGAAAATGCGAGAGAGCCATTTCAGTGGACATTAGATAGAAAAAATAATAATTTAAACCATAGCGATGAAAATACAGTAATATGTTGTTTAAAATGTAATTTAGAACGTCGGAAAAAGAATATGGAAGCATTTCGTTTTACAAAACAATTAAAAATTGTTAAACAGAACACATGATATTTTTATACAAACCTATCATATTCATGATTATCATCGCTACTAACATACTCTGACGCACATGACGAATCATCATTTAATTCTAAATTTTCAGACCAATTAACATATTTAATCAACCCCCAATGATTTATATATTTTTCATAATTAGTTTTTTTTATAATTATACTAACAATATCATCTGGAAGAATTGAAAAACAATAACAATTTTTTATTACATTTTCAAAATTATTATATTGTATTTGATTAAATAGAGAAATACGTGATCCTTTTTCAATAATTAGCTTACTAAATTGACATTTAGTTCGATATCTCGAGTTTCTTAATGCAATGCTCATAATTAATATAATTAATATAAATAATATATTTTATATTAATTATTTTTATATTATTTTCTGTGTGTTCTTTTTCTTTGTAATCTTTTTCTTAGTAATTTTTTTCTTTGTAAATTTTTTTTTCGTGTTCTTCCAGCATTATTTCCACTTTTTTCTTCAAATATTATTTTAATGGATGAATTAGAAATAGCATGATAACTAATATATTTTCCCGCTAATTTTTTTCCGTGAAATTTATTTTTAAGAATTCCAAAAACAGCGGGATAATCAGTTTTTAAATGAACACCACCGATTGTACCAAACTCACCGGTTAATCCTTCTTGATCTAACATAAATAATAACGCTACCATAAATTCATTACCATATTGGTTAGAATATGTTTCGTGATTTAATACTAAAGATATTAATAATGCAAAATCGGGTTTATCAATCGTATATACATATTTATGTTTTTTAGATAAATCAGTTTCTCTTTCTTCATTTAATGGTTTTAATCCCATTGGATCGTGAGCGAGTAATTTATACCATGCTTGATTAAATATTGTATATGATTCGAGATTATACATTTCATGTGAATATTTTAAAAATTCGTCTGTAAATTTCTTGGCTTTAATATAATGTTCATCATATGATTTTTGTATATCATCAGATTTATCTTTTGAACTTTTTTCTAGGTCTTTTATTTCTTTATGTAACTTATCTAATTTTTCATATTTATCAGATGATAGATGAGCAAATCTACTAATATGATCTGGATTCTTTCTAAAACATTTTTCTCTATGTTTACATAATGGAATATCGGGTAATAAAAATAATATTTTAATTTTAACTTCACTAATCTGATTTTGAATATCTTTTAATTCTTTTTCTAATTTAATAGTATCATATACTTGATCATAGTAATCTTTATATGAATTTACGATTTGTGCTTGTCGAGGTGTTAGGCCGTAGCTTCGGCTTCGGCTTCGGCTTCGGCTTCGGCTTCGGCTTCGGCTTCGGCTTCGGCTTCCTCCTATTAGCATACCAGTTTCAAATGGTGTTCTACATAATGGACATTCGCCACTATGTTCTCCCCATTTTTTTATACAATTTTTATGAAAAACATGATTACAATCTATTAATTGAATAGGGTCCATTAAATCATTTTTATTTAAACATTTTAAACACTTTTGAATTAAATTTTTATTTTTAGTTTGATCTATAGAATCTAAACAAATTGTGCACTCTTCTTCCAATGCCTCCTTGGCCTTTTTACTTCGGTCTAAAATTCGTTTTTCTTCTTTTTCTTTTTCTTTTTCTTTTTCTTTTTCTTTTTGTTCTTTTTTTTCTTTGAAATTACTATAAATATGTATCCAGTGAGATGATACTCCGGCAATATTATGTTTTGATAGTTTTCTGGTATGCTCTCTTTTAATTTTTCTTTTAATCTTCCTTTTTTTTTTGATAGTGTTAGTTTTATCAACCATATAATACATTCAGATTTTATTTAATTATTTAAATATTATATCTCATAGTAATTCCTACTTGAGAGAAATTATTTTTTTCATAAAATAATTTTAAATCAGGATCACAATCTAATATAACTTTATAACAACCAGAAATTCTACATTTATATATTGCATATTCTAATAATGTATTAGCTATACCTTTTGATCTCCATTTTTTATCCACTACTAAATCTTCAATGTGTCCACATTTTTGACCATTATGGATTAATTTCTGTTCAATGATTAATGTAATTGTTCCAATTATTTCAGTACCAATTTTATATATATATATATTATGATTATTGTCAAAAGAATTAGTAATATTTTTAAATGTTATATACGGAATAGTTGGAGAATCCGTCAATTGTGATAATAAATTAAATATTTGATAATAATAATCTTCATTTACTAAATTTTTATTTAAATCCTCTTTTAAACTACAGATAATAAAATCCATATTATTATTAATATTATTCTTTTTATTATTATTTTTTTTATTATTTTTATTATTTTATTTTTTGGTTTATATTTTTCCAGGCGCTCATAAACTCCCTTAAATATATTCTTAAATGTTATTAATGGTATATCACGCAAAACATTTCCTATATTGCTTTGTAAAGGATGTAATTAAAAAGAATAATAATTTATTGTATGCTTTTCCATATCAACATTATACAAATACGATAGAGGGATATTTTAATGTATTGAAATCACTATTACAAAAGAAAAAGGAATTAACATATAATGAATTAGTTAATAATGTAAAAGATGTATTAGATGAAATACCAATACATATTTATAAAAATCTAATAAAAAAAGCATATAATAGAAGTGAAAAATATGTAAAACGACCATCAACGAGAAAACGAAAAGCTAAAAAATATCTGGATAAGGTCGGCGTTTTAAATTTCCAAAGGTGTAAACGCCGATAATGTTTTCTCCACTATATCTAATCTTTCTTTTGAAGAAACATTTTTACTTAATTTAATATTATTATTTGTGAGTAAAGATAAATCTAACTTCCAGTCGCTCTTATTTCTTTCGTTCCATAATTGAAAAGCTTGTTGTTTGTGTTCTATTGCTTGTTCATGTGTAAAATTTCTTACTTTTTTTAAATGTTCTAATGCTTCTAGGCCCTTACCGTTAATTCCTGCCAGACCAATATGAGTTGTTGTATGACACATTTTACATAATGCTACTAGTCTAACTAATTTTTGAGTTTTTGTATCATTGTCATAGTGCCATCTTTCATGGACTTCAATATCATTTGTTTTATTATGACAACATTCACAAATATGATTTACCCTACTATATACACAATATCTTAATCTATCCCAATCCCTACTATCAGTACAATAACGAGCATTTGTAAACCAACACGATATTGGTATTAAATCTATAAATAGTTCATTTCCTCCATAACTTCTATCTTCACCAGTTAAAATAACTGGTTCTGTATTAATTTTCCATTTTTCTTGTAATTCATTTAAATTAGAATGATTACTCATAATATACCATTTTTTTATATCCCAGTCAAACCTTGCTCCTAGTTGTTTAGCATGTTCATTTTCAGAAAAGGGGATAGCCAAATATACTTTTGTTGGTAAAACACCGAAAGACATTATTGTACTATATTAATAACGCCAATATTTAAATCAATTTTATAAAAAAAAAAATTCGACATTTTAAATAATCAAAGGTGTAAAACAATAATTAATAAAAAAATAAATAAAAATAAATAAAAATAAATAAAAATAAATAAAATAAATAAACATTTTTAAACTAGTTTTAAAGTATTTAAAAATATGATCAATTAAATATTAAATATGAATTTAATAACTCAAAATGATTTATTACTAAATAAATTAATGGAATTTTATAATAAAAACGATTACTTGACAAAAATGTTAAATATAATAAACGGTACTTCTACTATTTCGCTACGAATTGTTGATTGGTTTGTAACTAATTATGCAAAAAAATATTATACAGTTTATACTTTAGAAAATATAACAAATGATTTCATACGAGTTAAGGTTTATGATGAATACAAATTAAAGTTAAAAGCATATTCCAAAAAACGATTTGACCCTTTCTGTCGGTGGGAACGCATAACAATACCAATAGATGAAGTCACACATATTCAAACCACTATCGGACAATTAAATTTTTTTAAATGGGCATTAGAAAATAAGATAATAGATTTTATTGAAAAAAATTTGCAGGCGATAGAATATGATATGAATTCTCGTAATAATAATTCCAGAAGTAGAGATAATAAAAAAGATTTATCGAATAAAACGCGGAAAAAACGAGAAGAATTATCAATTAGCGCATCAAAGAGCATAAAACGTGAAGAAGTCGAAATAATTGTCGAGTTTAATTAGATAAACCTGGAAAAATATTGCTTTTGTTTTTAAAAAAATGAGTGAAATCATTATTTAAAGAAATGATAATATATTTATTTATAATGACAACTTTGAATATCGTTGAACTTCATTGAGAAAAATCCGATAACTAGGCTATCCGCATCTTATAATAATAAATTAATTACAAAAATAAGAGATAATTTTACAGAAACCCAACAACAATTATTTATTGCATCATTTTATTGTTATTTAAATTGTGATCAAAAAAATGATTTTATTATTACATTATAAAAAGTACCATTGGGTATTTGATAAATCTGCAACACATTATACTATAAGTTAATTCAAATATAATTCAAATATAATTCAAATATAATAAATATAATAAATATAATAAATATAATAATATAAGTAATAATAATATAAATAATAAATATATTTACTATATTATTATGAAAATATCAATATATGATTGTGCGCAATATTTATATATATTTGTTTTTTCTGGATTAATGACAGTGATAATATTCAGTAATTATTACAAAATTCCTAATTAAATCCGAGGATTATCTTGATATCCACCAACTTCACATATATCTTGAAATACTTTTGGGGTATTTATAAAGACAGGTTTATATCGATTATGTATTGCATTCGAATTATCTATTTTTAGCTTACCTAAATAATCTTTTACTAATGCACTTGGTAAAATATTATCGCTTTTCAATTTATTATTATATGGATATGGATTATTATTTGTATTATTTGTATTATTTGTATTATTTGTATTATTTGTATTATTTGTATTATTTATTAAATTTGGATTACTTATACCATCATTATAAGGATTTATTCCACTTGATAAATTATAACCCGCATTAGGAACTAATATACTATTGGAATTTTTTTTGCATAATTGTTGATTTTCGGCTTGTAAACACCACAATTCTTCAGGAGTTGTTAGAATGTTGGAATTTGTATAAAATATCGGTAAATTTCTATTGGTACTAGACATTAAATTTCCCTCGCAATCAATATATTTATTACTATTACTTGTAATATTTAAATCTGTATTATTTGTAATGGTAGTATGATAATTTCTTCCCAATAATTTTGGAAAATAACCACCAGAATCTTTTATAACCGGCATATAAGACATAATATTATATGAAACTTCTATATAATTGTTATTATTCGCGGTACTATTTCCACCAAATAAAGGAGTACCGCTAGCAACAGATACAGATTGATCAGAACCAACTTCAAATACTAAACCAGGATGTTTTATTCCATTATTATCTAAATAATAATTGTTATTATAAAAATCAGTATTACAACAACTATTATCTACTATACATTTTTGATTTTCAAAATTGCTATTATTACTATAACTTTTTCCAGGATATACTGGTAAGGAACAATTATTTGTAAAAGGACAGAAAATGTAACTACTATCAGTACCAACAGGCACATTTGTACATCTAGTCGATAATATAGATTGTGATAAACTTTTATTATCACGTGAATCTAAAAAATTACCTATATTTTTTGTAGAACCTAGATCTGGACTGATTCGACAATCATTACAAAAAGGTTCTAATATTGTTAAATTTTGATAATAAAAATATCCCAAATAGAGTAATAAAAAAAATAAAACAATAACAACTATTATTTTGCAAAAATTCATATCTTTTGAAATATTTCGTGAAATATTTTGTGAAATATTTTTTAACATAGTTTGGATTTTCATATATTATTATACCAGTAGATAATAATATATAAAATCTATAATTTATTAAATTTATGATTTATTAATAGAATTGTGGCTTGGGCTCATATGCCGGAGGACCACAATCACTAAATGCTCCAGTAATACTTGGATAACATGTATATTGCTGTAAATATCCCAAACTTGTATCACATCCACTATTATAAACATATGGGCTATTGTTATCACATGCACCAACATCTAAATACTGGGTAGGGCCCAAATTTGGAAATTGTAAACTATTGCCAATCGAACTTGTTATACTATTTATTTGTTGTGTAAATTGACTTACTAATTGATCAACGGCCGAGTTTAACTGTGTTTGAACATTTGATGAAATTTGATATTGGCTATCTGGAGAAGCTTGTGGAATATCTGGAGATACTCCAGGACCATAACCATCATTTGGTAAATATAATAAAGAACAATCTATATTTACATTACTAGCTTCGCAGTTTTGCCAATTATTTGGCTGCCAACACCAATTATTTTGATGAATTAAATCTATAGGTATTTTAGATTTACTACAATCTTCTACATCTGTAAATGCGGGTATAGATATAGGAACAATATCTCCACTGCAATTTATATATTTATTTAAATATCCATAATCATCCTGAGATAATTCTGTCGATACAGAAGATTCACTCTTATAAGAATATCTATTATTAAAAGTTATATCAGAATTATTTGGTGTAAATTTGTATGAAATTAAATGTACATCTGGATCAAAATTTGTACCATGTGCCTGTTTATCTACTCCCGTGGGTCCCAAATTAATATCTTTATTTATACTAACACCAAACAACAAACCGTGTTGTTTTACATTTGACACATCAGAATTTGCACACGTATCAATAATATAATTACCTAAATAAAATGGATTATCATCACAGCAATATGATAAATCACCGCCTAGAGCTCGATTAACCGGATTATTTAAATTTTCTGTTGTAGGATAGCCAAATACAGTATTTGATGAACATTCGATACCATTTAATGGATCATTGCCTTTTTCCCATGGACAAAATACATAACTAGTATCAGAAGAACTTAATTGTGCGCAATCAGAAAATATATTTCCCAAATAATTAAATTCTGTTTTAGTTCCAACATTTGGAGATATTATGCAATCATTACACATTCCCTCTGTCAAAGTTTTATTTAATTCTACAATTATTAATAGTAAAGTTATTACTATAAATATACAAAAAATACATTTAATTAAATCATTTTCTTTTAATTTCATATTGTATTATTTAGATATTATTTTTTATTGTTTTTTATTGTTTTTTATTGTTTTTTATTGTTTTTATTGTTTTTATTGTTTTTATTGTTTCTAGTCTCTCCCAAATCCAAATTATTTTAATAAATGACTATTATATTGATTATTAACTAATATAAATTTACCATTTGTATATAAATCTTTTATTGATTTACTATTTGTATAAGTACATGTGCTTCTCAAACCTCCTAAATAATTTTCAACAGTTTTTATTAAAGGTCCCTTATATTTTATTTTTAAAACACGTCCCTCACTACTTCTATATTTTTTTTCTTCATTATAATTATTTTTCATTGCATGTGTCGAACTCATACCATAAAATAATTTAAATTTATTACCATTTTCTTCGATAATTGATCCGGGATTTTCATCATGCCCCGATAATTCTCCTCCAATCATTACAAAATCCGCTCCAGCAACAAATGCTTTTGCACAGTCACCTGGACAAGTAATTCCACCATCACTTATAATATAACTACCATTTGTATGAGCACTTTCATAGCATTCAAAAATGCATGATAATTGAGGCATGCCCACGCCGGTTTGAATTCTAGTAGTACATGCGCTACCAGGACCAATTCCAATTTTTATTAAATCAATACCTATGCCAGATAAATAGTCAACCGCTTCTTTTGTTACAACATTTCCAGCAATTATTATTTTATTTGGATACTTCGTTCTCACTTTTTTACAAAACTTTTTAAAATTTTGAATATATCCATTAGCAATATCTATACAAATAAATTTACACTCAATATTATCTACTATATTTACAAGATTATTATAATTATCATCACTAATACCAGTTGAAACCATAAAAAAATCGGAATTCAAGTTATTTGATGAATTTTGGAAATCGACCAATGTATAAAATTTATGCAAAGCAGTAATTATTTTATGTTTAGAAAGTATATCATAAACACCAAATGTACCAGTAGTAGTCATATTTGCAGCAATAATAGGAATTCCTTCCCATTTAACGCCATTTTTAAAAACAAATTTTTTTTCTAAATTAACATCTTTTCTACTATTTAATTCACTGGCCTGAGGTACAATTAGTACATCTTTAAAATCATAGAATTTTTCTGAATTATAAAATTTAGAAGTATTCATATAATTTATATGTAGTATTAATATTTATATTATAATTATATTTATATAATTATAATAGAATGGTAGTACCAAATTTTACAGATGGTCGTATATTAAGTGATTTTAGTAATTGTAATGTATATACATATTATCAACAAAAAAATTTTGCAACATATACTATTAGTAATAATGAAATTTCCGGTGGAGATTTTTGTATTGTAGAAGACCCTTCATCTTGCAGTGATACGAGCGCGAACTTATCATATGTCACTACTTTGGATAATTCATATAATGTCTGTGGAAATAAAGGAACCTCTGTATTAGATTTAATACATTCTAGTTCATCTGCATTAGAAACGGGAGTAGATCATAGAACAAATATTCAAAGTTTTGTGTTATTAATAATTGGAATTTTTTTGTCAGTAATAATATATGCAATTTTTGGAATAGGTACATTTATGTTTTGGATAGAATATGCTCCAAGAATAATAATTGAAAAAGGCTGTCATGCCGGTAAATCATTATTAGATCGATATTATGAATTTAATAAAAATGAATTACCATATGATTGGGAAAAATTAGAAGAATGTCCAAAACCAGCGAAAGTTTCATTTCCTTCTTTAGATAAATGTCCACAAGAAAACAATTTAGAAATGCAACAAAAATTAGCATCAGTATCTGGTGGGAGTGTTTGGGATAATATAACTTATTTTATTGGTGGATTTCCATATAACGGAATTGATAAACAAAAAGAAGTGGCATTTAAAAGTGTCAATGGAAACTATTTATTATTTAGTTTATTTATAGCAGGAATTTTAGTCGGATTTTTAAATATTGGAAAAAGTTATACTGGAAATAGAAACGCGGGAAATACTGCTCTAAGTTGCGTGCTTTCAATAGGATTTTTTGGTTTAGTATCATTAGGATTTAAATATTTACCAAAAATAGTACATCATGAAATAAAAAATGATAAAATATATTGGACATTGACAGGATTAATTATAGCAATACTTGTAATTATAACAATTTTAACCGCTTTTAATGGTAGCGGGGACGCTATAACAGGATTCAGTATAGGTTTTGGTATAATATTTATTTTAATTACTGGAATTTTTGCACATTTAGATTTTGGATCTAAAGAAGGAACTGTAAGTCAATATACAAAAGATATACGATTTTTACCAGCATTTTTAAAAGGGATATATTATTTTAAGAAATCATTTATTAATAGTATTAAAGAAAGTTTAATTAGTGGTAGATGGGTAACTAATAAAGGATTCTCGTGGTTAGGTCATTTAGGATTACCACATTGGTTTTTAATATTTTTTGGTAAAATAGTAGCGCCTGCCGCATTTGCTATTATAACATTTTTGAGATTAATATGGTCTGGATGTGGTTCTTTGAAGGGAGCATTTAGTTGGAATGAAGACGTAGACAGTGAAAAATTAGAAGATGCTGCAAATGAAAGAGTTAAGAGCGGAGAACATTCTAAAGAAGTATATGATACCACAAAAAATACATCAGTTAGATCTCGATTATTACATAATTTTAAATCTAAAAGACATTATATAAAATCAGGTTTTAAAAAAGCCGAAGCAAAGATGGATACATTCTGGACAGGATTGTTTTTAACAATAACAATGCTTCAACCAGTCTTTGCAATATTAATGGCTATATTGAATATGGTATTTTTCTTTTTCTCATATCATTTTATACCATTAACTCATCCGAAAATTCTATTAAATATCATATCGTGTAATATTAAAAAATTAGGATTTTTATTTGGGATGGGTGTTATTGCAATGTGTTGGGCTCAAGAACATAAGGGCGAAAGTCCATTGCCCAAAGAAGTATTAATTTGGATGTCTTTAACATTTGGTGCGATAACATTATATAATTTAATTACTGGATAATTGTTTATACCAACTAATAATATAAAAAAGTAAAAAGTAAAAAGTAAAAAGTAAAAATAAATGAGTTTATATTTTTATATAAAGATATTGAATTATTTATAAAATATGGGAAAAAATAAAAAAAAAAACAATACAAATAACAATGCAAATAACAATGCAAATAACAATGCAAATAACAATGCAAATAACAATCCAAATAACAATCCAAATAACAAGACAAATAACAACACGAAATCTTTATTACCTCAGGTGCCATTTGTGAGTATTTGCACACCAACATTTAATAGACGACCATTTATACCATATGCAATAAACTGTTTTAATCATCAGGATTATCCAAAAGATCATATGGAATGGATAATAATCGATGATGGAACAGATAAAATTGAAGATTTAGTAAAAGATATTCCACAAGTAAAATATTTTAAATATGATAAAAAAATGACTCTTGGAAAAAAAAGAAATTTAACACATGAAAAAGCATCAGGAGATATATTGGTATATATGGATGATGACGATTATTATCCACCCCAGCGAGTATCACACGCAGTTAATATGTTAAAATCACATCCTTCTGCAATGTGCGCTGGATCAAGTGAAATATATATTTATTTCAAACATATTAAAAAAATGTATCAGTTTGGTCCTTATGGCCCAAATCATGCTACGGCGGGAACATTTGCTTTTAGAAAAGAACTATTAAATAATCATTATTATGAAGATTCTGCATCATTGGCAGAAGAAAAAGCATTTTTGAAAAATTATACAGTACCGTTTGTACAATTAGAACCCAAAAAAACTATTTTAGTATTTTCTCATAGACATAATACATTTGATAAAAAAAAATTATTAGATAATGGTGATAATAAATTTCAAAAAGAATCAGATAAAACTGTAGATGATTTTATTAAACAACCAGATTATAAAGAATTTTATATGAATACAATAGAACTATTATTGATAGATTATAAACCAGGTGAACCAGAAATGAAACCAGATGTATTAAAACAAATAAAAGAAATAGAAATAGAAAGAAAACGACAAATGGAAGAAATACAAAAAAATAACAATGGACAAATTTCAATAAATAAAGATGGTAAACAAATTCCAATAAATAATCAACAAATTGTAGCAATATTACATAAGCAACAGGATCATTTAAAAGAATTGGCAAAAACATTATCTGAAAGAGATAAAGAAATAGAAAATCAAAAAAACAATGAAAGAACATTAAATGAAAATATAAAAAAATTAATTAGTATTATTATTGAAAAAGATAATGAAATAAATCAATTAAAATCGAATGAAACAAATAAATTTATAGAAATTGTATGAATGAAACAAAATTATAAATAATTATTTAAATATTTCAAAATTCTATTTATATCCAATGAAGATATATTATATTGATCATTTAATATATTTAATAAATCTTCATTATACATATGATTATTAATAAACAGAAAAAATATAAATAAATCTTTTTTATCTAATTCTAATATTTGAGTTAAATTAATTATAAATGTTATATTATTAAATTCACTACTATATTTTGTCAATACTTTTGTAAATCGAATATTAGATTTTTTTGAATGGTTATTAATAACATTTTTATGAAAAATATTATTATTGTAAATAGTTTTTATTTTAAAACTAATTTCATTTAATTGCCATAATTGTTTTTGAAATATTATTCTATCCATATAATCACAAAAACAAAAATTATTCAATATAGTTAAATATAAATTTATATTGTTTTTATTATCCAAATTTAAATGATCTATTATATTTTCATGATATAGCAATGAAATAGTAGTTTTATCAGCCTCATTTATATATATTAAATCATCATTAAACTGATATTTTTTATTAATTAATGTATTGGTAATATATTTTACATTATTATTAATTATAAATTTATTAAATAAAATATGTAAATTATTTATTAATAATTTATTCGAATATAATAAAATTATGTTATTAATTTTTCTTAAATCACTATTTATATAGCTTATAATATTATTAGTCAAATTAATATTATTATAATTATTAACTATATCTGGAATTAATAGTTTCATTATATTTTTTATTTGTAAAGAACTAGGGGTGTTTAATTCTATCGTATGACATATTTTGACTAATTCATTGATTTTTTTATCTACATAACAATTACCAATGCATATAATTGGACAATTTATACATTCCTCAATTTTTTGACGCTTAGTTTTTTTAGGTCTAATAATTTTTATCAAATTATTAATAGTAATTTTATCAACATTATTTAAAGTATGAATTTCATCTATTACTATTATTTTTTTATGTGTAATATTATTAAACATATTTAATATATTACAATTATTAGTATTATGTTTACCTAAAAATTCTATAATGTTTTTGTTTTTTAAATCACAAATATCATAATAAATTATATTATAATTTAACTTGTGTAATATATTATTTATAAAACATGTTTTACCTATACCCGAAGGACCATATATATATAATCCTCGTTTATATTCAATATTATCTATATTATTATCAAAATTATTTAAAATATTAATTATATTTGTTTCTATATTTTTTCTATTTAATAATAAATTCAAGTTTATTTTATCCATAATATATTTTTATTTATATAATTTTTATGCTGTTTTTTATGTAATACAGTTTGAGTATTAAAAATTTCTTGGATATGCATTAAACATTTTGTACTATTATATTTTTTACAAATAAATAACATTAATTGATAATAACTAAAAAAAATATAATTATCAAAATACAATTTTTTATTTTGTATAAAATTTAAATAATTATCTCGCAAAAGACAATTTAAAACAATAAGCATATCGTTTTTAATTATACTAATAATATAATTTTTATTTAATGAATAAATTTTGTTATGATATTCATAATATAAATCTTTATTTAATAGCATTTTTATATTATTAGATATATTGGGCCATACATAATAATATAATATATCGTCGGGTATAAATGATAAATAATAATTAATCATACTTATTATATTTATTATATTAATAATAGATATAAATTTTAACAAATAAAATAAATCAAATACAAATTTAACAAGATCAATTATTAAATAATATCATTATTTGTATTGGTATTGTAATTTAATGATATCTTATGGTTAATATATTGGTCATAACTATCATAAAATAATTTATTATTAGTGTTATTACCATATGTTTTTATACCTTTTGTATTATATATTCCCGAAATATCTATTACTCTATAAAATCTTTTTTCGTGTAAACTGCCGATTCTACAATTTTTATAAGGAATTCCTGTAACTGCATTTACTATTAGATTGCCTACAATATTACTAGGGTAATAGTGTGGATAGCTCATATTAATATTATTTATTTATTCATTTATTTATTTATTTAGTTATTTAGTTATTTAGTTATTTAAAAATAGAGCATTCTTCTTTTTTATACAAGAATTGGGATTATTAGTTACTCCGTCCCAATATACGTTACATCCATTTGCCCATTTATTTTTTTCACATAAAATATCTTCAGGAGTCGCACCACTACTATAAAATTTACTTACAGATACATTATAACAACTTGCTGGAATATCGATTTTAGATTCAGCTGGATAATTATCAGGAACATCATAATAAGGATTAGACGGTTTATTATATATGCACGTATTACCAGCTGTATCTAATTGATAAAATGATGGACATGAAGTATCAACTGGTGGAAATTTTCCATCCTTAATAGAGTAATATAAAATTATACCTACAACAATTAAAGATATAATTAAAACAATTGCCGCAATATGTAAAACTAATAAATTAAATTCATCCATTTATATATTGTACAGACAAAATATGTTATAAATTAAATAAAATTATAATAAATTAAATAAATT
>ERZ802830.1449-NODE-1449-length-22675-cov-16.6205_pt1 | contig 22675 bp, 19 predicted proteins | sample MGYA00345654_ERZ802830 | MGnify/ENA primary metagenome ERZ802830 (study PRJEB30503, sample SAMEA104212375) | marine metagenome | biome: Westerlies Biome; feature: [SRF] surface water layer (ENVO:00010504) within the epipelagic zone...; material: water...
CACCTTTCCAGAATACGTCGTACCTCAGCCTTGAATGACGCCCGCATGGGTGTTTTAAGGCGAGAACAAATAGTGGGTTGCGTCTGACCTGGAGAAGAGAGAGGGATTAAAACTAATCCCCCTCCAGTCCCGCCGCTGATTTTTATTTTTTAGTCAAGATTGCCATTGCTTTTTTATCATTGACCACAGGGGTTATTGTGGTTTCGCACAATTCGCTCCATCCATTAGCGAACTCGATTACTAGAGCCGGGTCTTCAGATTCAACTAAAACGATACCGCTGCCAGACGTAAGGTCATGATACCTGGCAAGTTTTGTAGAACCTTTTAGGAATTGACCATCTAATTCCTCTAACGTCATGGACGCAAAAACTTTATATGCTTCTTGATCGCACTTGAAATCAAGCATGTACACAGACCCATGTCCGTCAGCGTACGAAGCGTTACAAAACAACAAGGCAACCGTTAAAACAAAATACTTTTTCAATTGAAGTCTCCGAAGGTTTTGATAAGGATCTTTAGTATATGAAATCGTTTACAAACCACCAGCGACCTACGAAAGCACGCCAAATTCAGACAACAGTCTTCTAGGGGCGTCGCCATTGCTTCAGTGGACGACAAAAAAATTTAGATATGCCCTGAAGGGCAACCTCTCGATCACTCTACCGCTAGCAGCTTAAGCTCAATCTAGTTCCGGCATGTCAGGTTGCTGTGGCATTCTTATGCGCCTGTTGTCTTATGGATTATCGATGATGAAACAGCGCCTAATTTCCGCAGTGCTTGCCATTACTTTTGCCAGCTCGGTCTTCACTGTTGCTAACGCTGAAGTGACAGAGCGCACTGCTAACAACGGTAATGTTCTCTTGAGTGGGATCCCCGAAATTCCACCGGAAATTGGTCGGCGCTTGGCTCGGTATCAAAATGTAAGGGGCGCGGCTTTTCGCGGCTGGACGCGCGACGGGGAGAGTATGTACATCAGTACGCGCTTCGGCGAGGTGAGCCAGTTACACAGAGTTGATATGCCGTTGGGCGCGCGCAATCAGCTGACATTTTTCAAAGAGCCTATCGGGCAGGCATCGCGACGACCAAAAGGCACATCGATTGCGCTGACGATGGACCAGGGCGGTAACGAATTTGCGCAGATTTTTCTGCTGAATCCGAAAAACGGGACTGCAGATCGTCTGTCGGATGGTGAGTCCCGCAATGGCGGGATCGTTTGGAGCGATGACGGCGAGGTAATGGCTTTCCGGAGTACTCGGCGCAACGGTCGCTCGAACGATGTGTGGGTCATGTCGCCTGAGAGACCAGAGTCCGCTGAGTTAGTGCTGGCATCACCCGACGGATCTTCTTGGGGTGCGGTGGATTTCAGCCCTGACGGCAGTAAGCTTCTAATCGCCCAATACGTCAGTGTCACCGACAGTCGGATTTACCTGCTTGATCTGAACTCAAAGGAACAACGCCTTTTGCTTGGTAATGTCGAGGCCCCCTCTGTCAACCTACCATCTGGATTTGCGGCTGATGGGAAGGGTTTCTATTTTACGACGGACTCCGATGCTAATTTTCGTCGACTGGCCTATTACGAGATCGACAGCGAAAAAGTAACCATTCTGACGCAAGGAATAGACTGGGATGTCTCGGGATTGCGTATGTCTGAGGATCGCAGTCGAGGTGCTTTTTCGGTTAACGCAGGCGGGCGCGATCAAGTTTACCTTTTTGACCCCAGCAGCCATCAATACAATAGCGTTAGTGACATACCCGTGGGTCGAGCGTCTCTCGGCGCCTTCAGCCCCGATAACCGTCAGCTTGCGATGACGCTCAATACCGCGACGTCACCTAGCGACATTTTCACGCTGCCGGTTTCAGCAGATGGTCTGGATCATGGCGCGATGACACGCTGGACTGCATCCGAGGTAGCTGGGCTAGATGCGAGTCAATTTGTAGAGCCAACGCTAATTCATTACCCCACTTTTGATTCTGTGCAGGGTGTGCCGCGACCGATTCCTGCTTGGGTTTATAAGCCTGTTTCTGAAGGGCCGCATCCTGTAATTATCTCGATTCATGGCGGGCCCGAAAGTCAGTTCAGACCAGGATTTTCCAGCACATTTCAGCAGTGGATTGCCGATTTAGGTGCAGCTGTCATTGCTCCTAACGTCAGAGGCTCGGCCGGCTATGGTCGAGACTATGTGCAACTCGACAATGGGTTCAAACGAGAGGATTCGGTTCGCGATATCGGTGCATTACTGGATTGGATTGAAACCCAGCCCGATCTTGATAAAGATCGGATAGCGGTCTTTGGAGGAAGCTATGGCGGCTATATGGTCCTCGCTAGTATGGTGCACTACAGCGATCGTCTAGCCGCCGGGGTCGATATTGTCGGTATCTCGAACTTCGTCACCTTCCTTGAGAACACTGAAGACTATCGGCGCGACCTGCGGCGGGTTGAATACGGTGACGAGCGTGATCCTAAGATGCGCGTTCACCTCGAGTCGATTAGTCCGAGTAACCAGCCGGAGAAAATCACGGCGCCTTTGCTAGTGGTGCAGGGTGAGAACGATCCGCGAGTCCCGGCTTCGGAGGCACGGCAAATCGTCTCGGCGGTGCGAGGAACCGGACAAGATGTTTGGTTTATGAACGCGCTCAACGAGGGGCATGGATTTCGCAAGAAAGAGAATCGCGATCTGTATGCCGAGGTGGTCAATCTGTTCTTTCAAAAGCATTTTGAGGATTAGGTCGCTCCAATACCGTTCCGATAAATTGGCCAGCTCGAGGGCGCCGTTGTTTAGACGGCGATACCCCGGTGACCGGAGGTATGAGTGATTAATCAGGCCGCTCAAGATTATTTATATTGGTTTACTCAGCCTCTGCCACCGGCAAAAATATTGATAAAGGCTCCCTCTCTGGCCGAATATCTCAAATGACTCTTTAGCGGTAATATGCACTTTTCCCCGCGGTAAGCTGTTATCGGCAGCGGGGACCGACTTAATTTCAGGTCACGTGTCTGGAGACCAAACAATGCAACTGTCTTTTAGCTCAGCATGGCTGGGTCAGCGCGGAATATTTGCAATCGCCTTGTGCAGTCTTCTCGGTATCTGCCCTGAGGCCAATGCGGAGCAAGAATTCAACGTTTCCGTGGGCAGTTTTTCGAGCTATCAAAACGCGATTAATGCCATGGCCGTTGCTAACCAAACCATCACGAGCGGCTTTCAGGTCATGCCCGCCGAGACAGATCGCGGTACCGTTTTCCGTGTGATCTCACCCGCATTCACTACGCGAGCTGCTGCAGAAACCGCGCTCAATGATATGCGTAAGCAGAATGCCAACGCCTGGATTGTGGTATCGGATCGCTCGTCCGCTGTTGCGCAGGCATTCTCCCAAGAACCGCCCGAGACGGCCGCTGCGGCGCAAAATGGCAGCCCACCACCACCCGCCGCGTCCGCGTCTGGGCGAAATGTATCTAACAAAATTATTCCGCTTAATGGGCAGGCAGGTGTGCCTATATCATTGGCCGACCAAGCACCAGCGCTTGCTCAAAACCCACCTGTAGCAGCCGCTATACGCATTCACAAAACGACTGAGGCAGAAGCCAGCATTCAGGTTGATGGTGATCTTCAGGAGGCGATTTGGCGCACGCTGCCGAATGTGGCCCGGTTTGTTGTGCTGGAACCCGACACATTGGCCGATGTGCCCCACGCGACCAGAATCAAGCTGGCGTATACCGATAAAGGTTTATACGTCGGCGCGGATCTCGAACAGCCGGAGGGCACTCTGATTAAACGTTTATCGGGCCGAGACGTTTACTTTGGTTTGAATCGAGACAGCATCAATTTGACACTGGACACGTCGGGTGAGGGTCTTTACGGCTTTTGGTTCGGTATTAACCTTGGTGATTCACTCATGGACGGGACGATACTGCCGGAGCTGCGTTACTCTAACGAATGGGATGGCCCGTGGCGTGGCGCATCGACGGAAACCGCTACCGGCTGGTCCGCAGAATTCTTTATTCCTTGGAGTGCCATTTCCATGCCTACTGCGGATGACGTCCGCAATATGGGCATCTACGTGTCACGTAAAGTCGCCTACTTGGACGAACGATGGGGCTGGCCTTCGCTCCCGAGCACCCAGCCTAAATTTTTGTCTGTATTGCAGCCAATAGAACTCGACGGCGTTGCACCACGACAGCAATACAACGTTTATCCATTTGCTACCGTTACAGAAGACGGCATTGATGAAGAAACGATTTACCAAGCAGGCGCCGATTTGTTTTGGCGACCGTCGAGCAACTTTCAATTAAATGCAACGTACAATCCCGATTTTGGCAATGTTGAATCGGATGACGTGGATGTGAATCTCACTGCTCTGGAGACCTTCTTTCCAGAGAAACGTTTATTTTTCGTTGAGGGGCAGGACATATTCGTGGCCTCCCCACGGGCCGACACGCGTGGCGGCGGCGTGGGCAACACGGGTCCGCCAACTACGTTAGTAAATACCCGTCGCATTGGCGGTAGACCACAGGCACCAACCCTGCGTTCTAATCAAATCGTTTCGCCAAGAGAACGCAATTTACCCGCCAAGCTAATCGGCGCCGCTAAGGGCACCGGACAAATTGGCAGTTTTCGCTACGGCGTGCTTGCGGCGTTTGAAGACGAAGTCCAGTTTAATGCAACGCAAAATGGCGAAGCGGTGCGTATTAACCAAGACGGAAGCGACTATGGCGTCGCGCGTTTGTTGTATGAGAACAATAGCGACGGCTACAAAGCATTAGGCGTACTTTCTACCGCTGTTCAGCATTACGATCGGGATGCCCACGTCACCGGTCTGGATTGGCACCTGCTCACACAAAGCGGCAAGCTAAAGATGGATGGTCAAGTATTTCGTTCCGACCTAGACGACGTTGATCCAGGGTATGGCGGTTTTGTGGATTTTGAATACACCTTTCGACGCGGCGTCAAACAACGGCTCGGCATCGAGTATTTCGACGACAATGTCGACATCAACGATTTAGGTTATCAATCACGTAACAACTACCGACAGATTCGATCGGCCCACACACGCACGAATTCAGATATCGACTGGGCTCGCGATAACCAGTTTGATGTGCGAGGCGCAATCATGCAAACCGGCGACGGGCACCTCGGCCGCGGTGGTATCTTTCTTGCGAATCGCACTACATTTCATAATTTGACCGCACTTACGTTGCGACTCGAGCAGTTCCTGCCGAGCTATGATGATTTGAACAGCTTCGGTAACGGTACCTTTCGCACCGCCGCCAAAACCAGTGGCGGCTTTGAGTTCGAATCCAATAACACTCAGCCTCTGAGCTTCTGGCTGGCGGCAGGGTATATGCAAGAAGATCTTGGCGGCGATGCCTACAATATAGGCGCCGGAGTCGATTGGAGGCCGATGGACGGCCTTAATCTCTCCGCCGGTGTCGATAACTATGATTATGATGGTTGGCTGTTGCACAACGAAGGCCGCAATATGACCACGTTTGTTGGAACGAGCATCGAGCCTTATTTCACACTGGAGTATTTCCTGAGTGCCAAACAGCAGTTCAAACTCTCGATTCAGTGGGCGGGCATAAAGGCCGTTAACGACGCCTATTTCCGCATCCCCGAGACACCGGGTAAGCTCATACCGATTGCGAAACCGCATGCAGAGTCTGATTCGTTTTTCGTTTCGGATCTGGTTTTTCAAGCCCGTTACCGCTGGGAGATTGCGCCCTTGTCGGACCTTTTCATTGTTTATGTGAGGGCCTCCGATGTATCCCGTCCATTGCGGCAAAAGGACTACAGTGACTTCCTCGATAGCGCTTGGGCGGACCCTGTTGCGGATCAACTCGTAATGAAAATCCGTTACCGCTTTGGCTCTTAATGCCTTCTTAAAGAAGGTTTCGCCAATGCCTCCGCAGCCTGAGAGTCAGATCTAGTTGCCGCGCCACTTTCATCGGGCTAGTCCTGAGCGATATGCAATAAACACCAATCTTGATCTGTGTCGCACAGCGAGTAATCGCTCGCGAGGGAATCTAATTACATAAAAGATCTTGGCCTAGCGACCTGTGATGAATGTCCGATAACGCCAAGACATAGTTCGATCGCATTATCATAAGATTGGAGTTGAGCCCCAGTAACTCGGAATTCGGTCCGGCGCCTCCAGGCTTCCTTTGGGAATGTTCGCAATAAAGACGATCTTAATTTTTAACACCAGGCGTCCCCAGGATCGCTTGGGAATGGAATATGGTGGAGGCGGCGGGAGTTGAACCCGCGTCCGCTGATTCGCCGCTATTGGCTCTACATGCTTAGAGTCCGTCTATTGATTTAGCCTCCAGTGACCCGACGGTCAGGGTACTTTCAGCGATCCCGATTGGTTTTAACGGTTCAGCCCCGGGCGAGACATCCGCGCGATCTTGCTGCTTTGCCGTCCACTTCTCCTAGCAAGAAACGAATCATGGACGTAAGCGGGTTTTTTAGGCCGCTAGTGCGTAGTTTTCGTCGTTGGCAACTATAAAAAGTTACAGCGATTGTTTTACGAGAGTCACTACCCTCTCGGCATGCACCGCAAGTTTTGATATCCGCGTCGAAACCATGTCGCCCCCAAATCTTTGGGACGCTATCTTTAAGCGCGATTTTGACTTGCTGTTTTCTGGCTCCGTCAAAACAAAGTGGCGGCATGATAGCACGCCACTTTGTTATCAGCGGATCAAATCTCGAAATTAAATTTCAGACCGTAGTTTCTGCCTGGCAGAGGTACCTCGTTCTTTACAAAAGAAGTGTGGTTTCGGGCAACCTCATTGAGCAGATTCTTGCCAAAGATTGAAACGTTTAGTGTTGGCGCTCCGTCCATCCTAAATGCCTTGGTCATGGAAAAATCTAACATCTGGTAGCCGTCGGTGGCGGTCCCACCAGTAGCCACTTGTGTCTGCTCTTCGACGTCCTTAAAGCGCAGTTCGGCGCCTATCGTTGAACCGTTATACGAGGCCGAGTAGATATTTCTGGCAGGGACCATTCTTGGAACATCGCTGCCGTCGCTCAGCTCGCCAATCACCGAGTCCCTCGCGAAAGCGAGTGTCAGTGAGCCTGAGTTCAGTTCGAATGTTTTTCCAATCTCCAGTTCATAGCCACTAAAGTCTGCATCATTTTGCAAGAAATCGGCCCTTATGAGACCGGCGTGGTCATCGTGGTCTTCATGTTCCTCATGTGCTTCCTCAGTTTCGTCTACCAGATAAATATAGTTATCTACGGAGTTACTGAAAAAGGTCAGCGATGCGAAGTAGCTGTTGGCGGAGTAAGTCAAAGCCAGATCGAAGTTCTGATGCGTTTCGTTATCTAGATTTGGATTTCCAACTTCAAACCGACCAGTCGCTAGGTGCGGGCCATTCATGAATAGCTCAGATGAGGAGGGTGCCCGACTGACAAAAGCAGCACCCGCGCTGAGCGTCAGCGAATCGCTAAGGTCTCTGCTGATTGACGCCGCCAAGCTGGTCATGTCGGTATTGTATGAGTGGTTCGTTACCTCTTCTTCGTGCTCTTCCTCATGCTCGTCGTGGTCGCCCTCGTCATGGTGATCCTCGTCATCGTGGTGATCATCCTCGTCTTCGTGGTGCATGGTGATCGAGCCGTTCCGTTCTACGCTGTCTATTCGAGCCCCAAAGTCGAATTCAAAGGCATCGAAATTTTTAGACATGTAGTAACCGAACGAAGTTTCGGAAGAATCCACCGGGTTCATGAACGCTTCATCGCCGACGATCGCTGTGTCCTCATCAACTAGGTTCAGTACCAAACTTTGGTTAAAGCTTGCGGTGTCTAGATTGAATACAACACGCAACTCGCTCGAGTCGTTGGTGAAGGTGGTTGGGCCAGCGTGGCCGTGTTCATCACCATGCTCATCGTGATCGTCGCCATGGTCATCATGATCGTCGCCGTGCTCATCGTGCTCGTCGCCGTGCTCTCCCTCCTCCTCTGCATGTTGCTCTGTATGTGAGTAATCAGAGTCGCGGTAGGTAAAGGACAGCTTGTTCAGCATGCCGAGGTTAAGATTAAAAGAACCATCTAGATCGATAGTTTTTGAGTCCGTATTGGAGAAAATCCTCTCGCCTTCGTGCTCATCATGATCATCGCCGTGATCGTCATCATGATCATCGCCGTGGTCGTCATCATGGTCATCGCCGTGATCGTCATCATGGTCGTCGCCATGATCGTCACCATCTTCACTGTGATCATCACCATGGAACGGCACGCCAAAAGTGCTTTCGATGTCAGAGTAAGAAACACCAAAATGGCCCCAGTCCCCGGTCTTGGATAAGCCTAGTTTGTGGCTTCTTGATGCGAGATCGGTATTTGGCAGAAATCCGGTATCTTCCTCGTCGTGATGATCGCCTTCGTCGCCATGCTCATCCTCTGAGTGGACGACGGCGCCACTGGGGATATCGTAGTCGCCAAATCGTTCATCCTTAAAGCTATAGGTGAGATTTAAGCCGCTAATGTTGCCGCTGTAGGACAAAGATCCTGATGACCCATCGTTCACCGTCTGGGTCTCTGCGCTAATGCGGAGACTACTAGTGGTGATGTCCGACTTTGCAATTGCGCCGTCAACGATATTGATGATGCCACCAGCTGTGCCGCTCGCATACATCAGTGATGAAGGTCCTTTAGCTATCTCTATTTGTTGTACGTTGGATAGATCGACCTCATTGAGGTGATCAGCCCCGATTCCGGATACATCCCTCACCGGGACCCCGTTGGCCATGATTTTCACGCGATCACCAGACATGCCTCTGATGATGGGATGCCCCACCGCTGCTCCGTAGTCGCTGGTCGAAATGCCGACGAAGTCGTCTAACGTCTCCCCGAGGCTTTGGGTCGCGCCTTGATTTATCGAGTCGCCATCAATGACTAGTGAATGTTTTTCAATCTGACTAGAGCGGACGTAGGAGGAAGTAACGATTACTTCATCAACAGTTTCCGCATGATCGTCGCTGTGCGCCACGACCGGTATAGAAGAAATGCACAGCGATAATGTCGCAAGTGCATATGGATTATGCTTTTTCATTTTTTTACCAACAATATATCTATGGCCGCGAATCAGCGGCTACTAAGTTTGGGCGGCGGGCCCCTCAGTTAAGGAATCAAAAGATTTGTTGGTACAAGGGTGGTGCCCTGGGGAAATGCTGTTCGTCCGAATTGACCCAAGGTGGTCTGGTTGCCGCGCCCCCGGTGGTCCCCGCCGGGGTTTGGATTGCGAATAGGGTGTCGATGAACCCTGTTGCCAAAGATTGGTCAGATGCAGTGCAAGGGCCGCATGACCCATCAGCATCAGCAGGTGCGCTTTGATGATGGTCTGCAAATTCATGCTGAGAGTTATGGTCGTGATGATCGTGACTAACAGCTATGTTCTGTTGGCACAAGAAAGCGAGCAACAAAAAGCCGCCGAGCCATCTGCGTAAGCCAAAACTTTGCTGAATCCGTAAGATCAATGTCTATCGCCCAAAGAAAGCGGCGGGAAAGTAACCGACAAAACGATTGGTGTAAAGGTCTTGCCGGCGGCGTCCAAGATGCTGTCAATTCTCGGTGTTATGATCCGTACAATGTCGCGTCGAACTTTGATCTTTATATGCTCTTTTGCGCTGTCCATCTGCGCGTTGCCCGCGCTAGCGGCCGATCCTTTAGTCGCTATTGAAAAGTCGGTGCAACTAATCGATCAGGACGAAAACAGTCTTGCCCGAGCCTACCTCGCTCCGGCTCTAGTCGATCCGCGGATCTCCGCGATTGAGCGCTCTCGCGCCTACTATCTGCGCGGCTTTTCTTTTGCATCCGAGGGGATGCCTGTATCCGCCGCGCGCGATTTCAACCGCTCTATAGAGTTCTATTCGGCAAATCCAATGGCCTTGTTTGCCTTGGCGCGGCTCTATTGGGATGGGGCAGGTGTAGACCAAGACGACGGCTTGGCGCTCAATTTGTTTGCTCGAGCGGGTGAGTTAGGCCATCAAGATGCCGATTTATTTTTGGCCCTAGGTCATTTATACGGCCGTGGGATTGATCAAAATATTCCGCTGGCTCGTGACTTATTGACAGATTTCGCGGAAAACGGCGACGCCCGGGCAATGTCTCATCTGGCGCGCAGTTTGCGCGCCTCGCCAACAGGCGCGGAGCAAGCAGCAGACTGGTATCGAAAAGCTTTCACCGCCGGCGACGCCAACGCATTGGTGGCGCTGGCTTTTATGCACATTGGCGGCGAGTTAACGGCCTCTGAGCCGCTGTCTGAGGCCAATAGATTGTTGCGGCAAGCGGCTGCAGCAGGATCAGCTACGGCGATGGTTCGACTGGCCCACCATTATCTCGCAGGAACGGGGCTGCCAAAGGACTATGTTGAGTCTCAAGCATTGTTTCTGCAGGCCTCGGCCCTCGGTAATGCAGATGCCGATGTGGGTCTGGGCTATCTCTATCAAGCAGAGCTAATGCCACTATCATCAGATCGGTCAGCGGCTTATTGGTATGAGCGCGCCGCCCATGCTGGGAATGTGGAAGGGCAGTTACGCTGGGCGCGCATGTTGCTGGACAAAGGCCGAAGCCGGCAGGCTAGGGATTGGTTTGCTGCTGCTGCCAGACAAGACAGTATTGCTGCGCATAATAACTTGGCGTGGCTGCTAGCCACTCTCGATGATGTAGAATTACGCGATGGAAAGCGCGCCTTGGCCCATGCTTCAGTGGCCGTTGAGGCAGAACCCAGCTCGGCACATCTGGATACTCTCGCGGCTGCCTATGCCGAAACTGGACAATTTGATCGCGCGATAGTCATCCAACGCGAGGCGCTTGCTGCGCTTTTACCGTCCGATGATGGTTTGCGCGCTGGGCTAGAGCGGCGCTTGCAGGGATATCGACAAGCCCAACTCTGGCGAGAGTAGCCGGTTTCTGGTACAAACTCGCGCTGGAAAGAATGATCTGGAGAGGATTTTGAGCATCGACCGCCGCCGTATTGAACAGGTCTTATCGATCATTCGTGATCTTACTGCCGATGGCAGTAAGCAGACGACGCCAGCCGACGTTGCGGAGCAGCTTAGAGCGGACAACTCACCCATCCCGGTTTGGCAGCTGCGCGCGGATTTTTCGCAATTGGCCGCAGAAGGCGAAATCGAATTGGACCAAGAAACTGCGACTTGGCGGATGTGTTCCGACCGGTCACTAAAAAACACTGGTTAACATGAAAACTTTGGTCGATACCTCAGCATTGCCTGTCATTGCGGCGCCGGGTCGTATTTGTATCCTTAAATCGAAATGGTACCCCGCGCATGTCGAAAGCATGGCGGGCGCCTGCGACACCATACTTCGCCAAGCGGGTTATGCCGATATCGAGCAGCACACCTTACCCGGATCATTAGAAATTCCGCTTGCTGCGCGAGATCTGCTTGCCGAAGACATTGCCAGTAATATCGACGCGATCATCTGTTTCGGGGTCATTGTTAAAGGCGACACTCTGCATTTTGAGATGATCAGCGAAGAGAGCATGCGTGGCCTGGGCCAAGTGATGCACGAATTTCGCCGGCCCGTGGTGGTCGAAATATTACCGGTTTTTGATATTCAGCAAGCGATTGATCGCAGCAGCGATGACGAATTCAACAAAGGCATTGAAGCAGCTGTTGCTGCTTTGGAAATGATCCACTGGCGTCGCGGCGTTGTTGCTGCGAATTAACGCACGGTTGTTTTAAACAGCCGCTGTTTGTCTCGTTGCCAATCCTTTTGTTTCAAGCTGTCCCGCTTGTCGTGCTGTTTTTTACCTTTACCTAAAGCGATTTCACATTTTACTTTATTGCCTTTCCAATACATCGCCAGCGGCACGATCGTATAACCTTTTTGCTGGTTGGCGCTGAACAGCTGGGCCAGCTCCTTGGCATGCAATAACAATTTGCGTACGCGCTGGGGCTCCGCAACCACATGGGTCGAGGCGCTAAGTAGCGGTGTGATGTTGCAGCCGGCGAGAAAAGCTTCGCCTTTGTGTAATTGCACATACGCTTCGGCGAGTTGCACTTTGCCATCGCGAATGCTCTTAACTTCCCAGCCCATCAACATTACACCCGCCTCGAACTTCTGCTCGATAAAATAGTCGTGGCGTGCCCGTCGGTTTTGCGCGATGGTGCCGGGGGCTGCTTTTTTTGCGGACTTGGCCATGCGGGGACTATAAGTAATAGGAAGGTCAGAGGTAAGTGTAGCAGCTTGTAAATTCGCAATCGCTGGCTGACCGGCGAGTTTTCGCCATTAGGCTCTTGCGAATGTAGAATGTGACCAGTTTGGTTAAGGAATAGCGCATGTCAATCTCCACCCAATCCACCGACGGCCGTTGGTCCAGCCGCTGGCTGTTTGTACTTGCCGCTGCAGGTTCTGCAGTGGGCCTTGGCAATATCTGGAAATTCCCCTACATCGCCGGTGAAAATGGGGGCGGTGCGTTCGTGCTGATCTACTTGGTATGCGTGGCCTTTGTTGGTGCGCCGATCATGATTTCCGAAGTGATGCTAGGTCGAAAGGGGCGAGCGAGCCCAATTAATACCATGCGTAAGCTCACCCAAGAGGCTGGAGCCGGTGCGCGCTGGACCTTTCTGGGGTGGATGGGTGTTTTGGCTGGCGTATTAATTTTGTCCTACTATGCGGTTATTGCGGGTTGGGCGCTGAACTACATCTGGCTGACCGCTTCAGGAACCTTCGATGCCGCGTCGGCGCAAGTGGCTATAACGACCTTTGACCAATTACAACAAGACCCCTTGGAAATGATGGGTTGGCACAGTGCCTTTATGGTTATCACCATCTGGATCGTGGCGCGGGGTGTCAGTCGGGGGCTGGAAGCGGCCATCAGATGGTTTATGCCGCTGCTGTTTGTCTTATTGCTGGTTTTGCTGGGATACAGCATAAGCTCAGGTGGTTTCGCTCAGGGCTGGGCATTCATGTTTGACTTCAATTGGTCAGTGGTGGGCCCAGAGACTTGGCTTATAGCCATGGGCCAGGCCTTTTTTACCCTGAGTTTGGGTATGGGCACCATGATGGCCTACGGTGCCTATGTGCCGGGCGACTCCCATATTGGCTCAACGGTTTTGACCATCGTCGCACTGGATACGTTTGTAGCAGTCGCGGCCGGTCTGGCGATTTTCCCGTTGGTGTTTGTTAATGGTTTAGAGGTAGGCCAGGGCCCCGGCTTGATGTTTGTAACGCTGCCGTTGGCATTTGGACAACTGCCCATGGGCGCATTATTTGGCACCGTCTTTTTTGTCTTGGTCAGTTTTGCTGCGATCACCTCGGCAATCTCGCTAACAGAGCCGGCAATCGCCTATGTTGTCGAAGAATACAATGCCAAGCGTTCTCGGGTAGCGATCAGCCTTGGCATCTTTTGTTGGTTACTCGGCCTTGGCACGGTGTTCTCCTTTAACATCTGGGCAGATCTAAAACCGCTGTTCGGCCTGAATTTTTTCGAACTGGTGGATCAACTGTCGCAAAACATCATGTTGCCATTGGGCGGCCTGTTAATTGCGTTGTTTGCGGTCTGGGTATTGCCCCAAAGTATCGCACGTGAGCAGCTTCAAGTGACCAGCAAGCGGGTAATGTTTTGCTGGCGGGTGGTCGGAGGGGTGATGGCGCCTCTTGGGGTGGCTGCGGTATTTGTCTACACGTTTTTACCCTTTTTCATCGGTTGATAAGGTGTCCCAGGTCCAGCGCAGCTTGTTGTTAATGGTGCCGGTAACCACCGCCTATCAGGTGGTTGCCGATGTGCAGGCGTATGCGGAGTTCCTACCGGGATGTGAGTCCGTCGAGATACTGGACACTCGAGTCCTTGCTGATGGCGCCAGCGAGGTTCTGGCAAAAGTCACGGCGTCAGCGCGTGGTTTACGCCAAGAATTCATCACTGCGAATTTGTGCCAGCCATCCCAGCGGATTCAGATGTCGCTACGCGACGGTCCGTTCGAGCGGCTCGAGGGGTGTTGGACCTTTAAGGCCTTAGGAGCGGAAGGTTGCCGCGTAGCGCTCGATCTGGATTTCGTTGCGAAAGGCCTGCTGATGAAAACTTTGGGTGGTGCTGTGGGACCGGTGAGTGACCGCATGGTGGATGCCTTTGCTGAGCGCATCCAAGCAAAAGCCTAAAGGATATTGGTGTGCAGATTGAAGTCATCTATGCAGAACCCGAACGGATTCTGCGCTGTCAGATCGAGGTGCCCGAGGGCAGTACGGTGGGCGCTTGTTTGAGCATCGCATCAACACACCCGCATTTTGAAAAAGTGGATTGCACTCGACTAGTTACGGGGATATTTGGCGAACAGTGCGGATTGGAACGAGTCGCGCGACCTGGTGACCGCGTAGAACTTTATCGACCGCTGGTTACCGATGCGAAAACGGCTCGTCGACTGCGTGCACAACAGCAGCACGGGGCCGGTTCAGAGCGTTAACCGCTTGCTGCCGGGTCTGCAGCTTCGTCAGCAGCCTCTGTGCCAGCGCCTGGCGCATAATCGCCGCTGATCGTGGTGAGTAAATTGTTCTCGTCGAACGCTAATACCAAACGGGACTCATCGTTAAACACGCCGGGGACGTCTATGGAGTACAAATACACCCACTTCGTGTCATCAAAAGGATCTCTCAGTACCGGCTCTCCCATGACGAAGGCGACTTGGCGACGAGTCATGCCAGGCTTGAGCTTGTCTACCATCTCTTGGGTGATGACATTGCCCTGTTGTATCGCGACTTTATAAAGCGTTGGAAGCTTAATATTGGCAAGGCCACAGCCGCTCAGAAGGCACAAGCTCACGCTAATTGTTAAGAGAACTTTCATGGCGCGCATACTACTCACGCGAAGCGGTGCTGGCCAGAGGCAATACACATGATCTTAGCCTTGGGGGTTTATCCTGTAGCGGCTTGCGACAACAGCTCTTTGGCGTAGGTGCGTGCCTTAGTGTTGACGTCGGCGCCTGCGAGCATGCGCGCAAGTTCCTCGATTCGGTCATCGTCGTTTAGGGGTTGGATATTGGTATGGTCGCCGTCCTTGCTAACCCGCATATGATTCTGCCCAAGGGCGGCTACTTGTGGGGCATGAGTGACACAAAGCACTTGGGTGTGCGCCGCAAGATCACGCAAGATCCGCCCAACGGTATCCGCTGTTGTACCGCCGACGCCGACATCAGCTTCATCCAGCACCAGACAGGGCAGGGCGCTGTTTGCCGCAGCGACGATTTGGATGGCCAGACTGATACGCGTTTGCTCGCCACCCGAGGCGATTCGGCCCAGTGGCCCCGCAGCAAAGTTTTTGTTGGTGGTGACATTTAATTCCACCTGTTCCAGACCATGCTCGCTCTGTTGTTCGTGAAATATCACGCTGAGCTCGCCGTCAGCGATACCAAGCGCGCGGATATATTCATCGACAGCAGAACAAAAAGGTTTTGCATGTTTGCGGCGCGCCTTTGACAGTTTTTGCGCCTCGCCCAAATAAGCCTCGTGCTGCTGCTGCTGGACGGCTATGAGTTCAGCCAGATCGCTGCTTGCTGAACTCATATTGTCTAACTCATTAGCCAGTGACTGCGCATGTTCTACCAGCTGTTCGGGTTGTACCCGATGTTTTCGTGCGAGGTCGTAAATCAGTTGCAGACGCGTTTCTGTGTCCTGTAGCGCCTGCGGGTCGACAACAACTTGGTCTTGGTAATGGCGTAAGTCGCGACCCGCATCATCTAATAAGCTGAGCGCCGACATTAAGGTGTCCTGACTCGATTGCAATTGTGGATGCCGGTCATCGATGTCGGCAATGCTGCGAGCAGTCGACCTTAGATGATCTAACGCGTCTAATTCGGCGTGTGCTTGATTTAAGGTCAGCAAGATTTCTTGGGCTTGAGCTAAACGCTTTTGTTCGCGTTCTAAGTGTTCGATCTCGCCAATTTGCAGGGCGGCGGCATTAAACTCTTGCAGCTGGTAGTTCAGTAACTCGCGTCGATCGTCCTGAGAGGCCACTTGTTCTTGCAATTCGCTGATGCGCTGCTCGGTGGTTTGCCAAGTCTGGTAGCACCCTGCAACTTTTGCAGTTTGTGCGCTTTGCTTGGCATAGTCGTCCAGCAGGGCGCGCTGCACGCTCCGGTCAGTGAGCCTTTGATGCTCGTTCTGGTCCTGTATATCCACCAACGTATCGCCAATTTCTTTAAGATAATTCAAAGTGACAGGCACACCGTTGATGAATGCCCTCGAGCGGCCTTCGGCGCTGATGACTCTGCGCAATAAACAATCCTGAGTGTCCGCGTCAATCAGTTCATCGGCGATGAGTTTTTGTTGCAGTGGGGCATTTGCTGATAGAGCAAATTCTGCACTGATGTCCGCCTTGCTTGCTCCCGGCCGAACCGTGTCGCTGCGCGCGCGTTCGCCTAATAAAAGACTGAGCGCGCCGAGCAATATAGATTTGCCAGCGCCTGATTCGCCGGTAATGGTGGTTAAACCGCCGTTAAACCCTATGTCGAGATGTTCGACGAGGACATAGTTCTGGATGGTCAATTGTTTCAGCATGGTTATAGTCGTTTGCTGGTCAGTGCATGAACGGCTTCTTAATCCTAATCCCCCGAGGCCTCTCAAGCCATCATCAAATGATGCATCGACGCTGCTTGGCTGGTATAAAATTCACTAGGCCAAGGCAAAGTATTTAATGAACCTCTTTACACACATGCAAAGCATAAGAATTGGGATGCTGGACAATGACAGATATTGATCTGACCAGCGTTGCGCCAACCGCGGCAGATCCTGATCCAAGGGCTAAGCAGTTGCTCAAACTATTAGTCGAGCACTATATCGCTGAAGGCACCCCTGTAGCGTCCAAGGCGCTTGCAACCCTGCCTGGCGTCGAGGTTTCCTCAGCGACGGTTAGAAATGTCATGAGCGATCTTGAGTCCATGGGGCTGGTGCGTTCTCCCCATACCTCTGCGGGCAAGATTCCTACGCAACAAGGGCTGCGTTTTTTCGTTGATACGTTATTGAGTGTAGAACCGTGGAACGAAGAACGAGTGCGCGAGGTGGAAGCGGAACTCGACCCGAACCTAAGCCCGTCGGAACTGATCAGTACAGCCTCGGAGCTCTTGTCTCAATTCACTCAAATGACCTGCCTTATAACGACCCCGCGGCGCAATCAAAGCCATTTGCGTCAATTGGAATTCCTCCGGCTTGACGATCAGCGAGTGCTGGTAATTTTGGTTTTGAATGACCGAGACGTGCAAAATCGTGTCATCCATTTGGATCAAAGCTTTAGCGATCAAGAATTAGCTCAGGCCGCTAATTTGCTTAATCAGGAATTTGGCGGGCGCCCATTAAAAGAAATGCGCGAGGCGGTAATGTCGAGTATGCGAGCCGATCGCGCCCGCATGGACGAGGTGTTGCATAGCGCGTTGACCATGGCAGAAAGCGCATTGCCAGCGCAGCGCCCACCTACCGAAGATCAAGAATTGGTGGTCAGCGGCGAGCGGCGGTTATTGGATTTCACAGCAGATACAGACATTGCACGGGCCTTGTTTGATGCGATTTCGCGCAAAGGCAGGGTGTTGCATTTGCTGGATCAATGCCTGCAGAGCAGTGGCGTGCAACTCTACATTGGACAGGAGTCAGGTTATCGACCTCTCGGAGACATGTCGCTTGTGACCTCCTCATATGAGGTCAACGGGCAGCTGGCGGGCGTGCTAGGGGTAATTGGCCCGACGCGTATGGATTACAAGGACGTGATCCCGGTGGTTGACGTGACTGCGCGAGTGCTCAGCGCAGCCATGCGCAACGCGTGATCCGGCACAATTCGAAGCGTTCCAAAATTTGTCCAATTTATCGGCCCAGAGCCCTTGTTTTCGTCGTTTGTAGCCGCATATAACCGCGACGGATTAGACACGGGGCGCTTATGAGCGAGAACGAAAACATCGAAACACAAAACAGCGAGCAAATGCCGGAGGACGGCAATGGTGATCCGGAGAACTCTGAGCAGGTAAGCGAGTCGCCCGAGGCAGGTGGATTGGAAGCGGAGTTAGCCAAAACCAAAGACCAGTTGCTGCGCACCATTGCTGAATCGGAGAATATCCGTCGCCGCGCTAGCCGCGATGTCGAAAACGCTCACAAATTCGCGGTAGAAAAGCTCCTTAATGGCCTATTTCCAGTGCTTGATAGTTTGGAAAAAGCGGTCGAAACCGCAAATCAAACGGAAGGTGCTGAGGCCATTGCGGAAGGGGTTGAGTTGTCCCTAAAAATGTTCATATCGACGCTAGAAAGCTCCGGTGTAGCGCAAATTGATCCCCTAGGGGAGCCCTTCGACCCGCAGCAGCACGAAGCTATGGCCATGGTGCCGAATCCAGATGCCGAACCCAATTCGGTAATGGAAGTGATGCAAAAAGGCTATTTGCTCAATGAAAGACTTGTGCGGGCAGCAAAAGTAATTGTGACCAAAGCAGCAGATTCTTAGCGGCTGGTTAAATTACCCAGTAGGCCTTGAAGTAAGTTGGTCTGACCAAATATACAAAATTAATCGGAAGCCAATGTAACAGGGCTTCATAGCAAGATAAGCGGAGATAGAAAATGGGAAAAATCATCGGAATTGATTTAGGAACGACCAACTCCTGTGTGGCTGTTCTTGACGGCGGTGATGCGAAAGTAATCGAGAACTCGGAAGGCGATCGCACAACGCCGTCGGTAATTGCGTATACCGATGATGGTGAAATCCTAGTCGGCCAAAACGCCAAGCGACAGGCGGTTACCAACCCGCAAAACACCTTGTTCGCAGTCAAGCGTTTAATTGGGCGCAAATTCGCGGATGACGTGGTGCAAAAAGACATAAAGATGGTGCCATATTCGATCGTTGGGGCCGGTAATGGTGATGCCTGGATAGAGGTTAAAGATGAGCAGCTCGCGCCGCCTCAGGTGTCTGCTGAAACGCTCAAGAAAATGAAGAAAACCGCCGAGGAATACTTGGGCGAAGATGTTACGGAGGCGGTGATTACTGTCCCGGCTTATTTCAATGACTCCCAGCGCCAAGCGACCAAAGACGCGGGTAAAATCGCCGGGCTTGAGGTAAAGCGGATTATCAACGAGCCGACGGCTGCTGCCCTGGCTTACGGACTGGATAAGAAGCGCGGCGATGCCAAGGTTGCAGTTTACGATCTCGGTGGAGGCACCTTCGATGTGTCCATCATTGAGATCGCAGAGGTGGATGGCGAACATCAGTTTGAGGTGCTCTCAACAAACGGCGACACCTTTTTAGGCGGTGAAGATTTTGACCTTAAGATTATTGATTTCTTGGCAGAGGAGTTTAAGAAAGATAGTGGTTTTGATTTGCACAATGACCCGTTGGCTCTCCAGCGGCTAAAAGAAGCTGCAGAAAAAGCCAAGATCGAGTTGTCGAATAGCCAGCAGACCGAAATCAATTTGCCCTACATTACTGCAGACCAGACTGGACCTAAGCACCTAGTGTTGAAGTTAACTCGAGCCAAACTTGAATCTTTGGTCGAGGACTTAGTGAACCGCACCATCAGCCCCTGTCAGATTGCGTTAGATGACGCCAGCCTGACCACTTCCGACATCGATGACGTCATATTGGTGGGCGGTCAGACTCGCATGCCGCTGGTGCAAGAAAAAGTTAAGGAGTTCTTCAAGCAGGAAGCGCGTCGCGACGTGAATCCGGACGAAGCGGTAGCCATGGGTGCGGCGATTCAGGCGGCAGTATTGTCTGGTGATGTCACCGATGTGTTGTTGCTCGATGTTACGCCACTGTCCTTGGGCATCGAAACCATGGGCCAGGTGATGAGCGTGTTGATTGAAAAGAACACGACGATCCCATCCAAGAAGACCCAAGTGTTCTCAACCGCGGACGATAACCAAACGGCGGTGACAATCCATGTGCTGCAAGGTGAGCGCAAGCAGGCAGGGCAAAATAAATCGCTTGGTCGTTTTGACCTGAGTGATATTCCACCCGCGCCCCGTGGAACGCCGCAAATAGAAGTGGCCTTTGATATCGACGCTAACGGTATTTTGAACGTCTCAGCAAAAGACAAAGCGACCGGTAAAGAGCAGTCCATCATCATCAAAGCTTCCAGTGGTTTGTCAGATGAAGAAATCGAGCAGATGGTCAGAGATGCGGAAGCGCATTCTGAAGAGGACAAGAAATTCGAAGAGATGGTGACTCTGCGTAATCAGGCGGATGGCTTGGTTCATGGCGCGCGTAAAGCAGTTGAAGACGCTGGTGATAAGGCGACTGAAGAAGAGAAAACAGCGATACACACAGCGGCCACAGAGCTCGAAGAAGCATTGAAAGGCGACGACAAGTCAGAAATTGAAGCGAAGATGCAAACGTTGTCTGAGGCCTCCGCGACGTTGGCGCAAAAGATGTACGCGGAGCAGGCTGACGCCGGTGCTGGAGAAGCCGCCGCAGATGACGATTTGGGCGACGCGGTAGACGCTGAATTCGAAGAGGTCAAAGACGACAAGGGCTAAACGGCTCTGAGCGGTTGGTTCTTAGGGAGAGCGCGGTGGTTGCCAGTAGGTGCCGCCGCGTTGTGCTTTCCACGGCGCAATTTTGGCGTCAGGCAACACAACAGATGAGCCGGTAAGACTAGATAGGCTGAACAGGTATGGAAAAAAGGGACTATTACGACGTTTTAGGCGTCGATCGAGGCGCATCTGAAGGCGATCTAAAAAAGGCCTATCGACGCCTGGCGATGAAGTTCCACCCAGATCGCAACAGCGAAGACCCTCAGGCTGAAGAAAAGTTCAAAGAGGCTACCGAAGCCTATGAAATTCTAACGGATCAGGAAAAGCGCGAGGCATACGACCGTTTCGGTCATGCAGGTGTAGACCCCAACCAGGGCGGCGGCTTTGGTGGTCAGGGTAATTTCGGCGATATTTTCGGTGATGTCTTTGGTGATATTTTCGGAGGCGGGCGCGGTGGTCGCAGTGGTCCTGCACGGGGCTCAGATCTTCGCTACAACCTACGCTTGAGTCTCGAGCAGGCTGTGAGCGGGGACACCATGGAAATCCGTATTCCTGTGCTCGCAACGTGTACCGATTGCAACGGCACGGGTGCCAAAGCCGGTACGTCGGCATCGACTTGCCCAGACTGTAACGGCAGCGGCCAGATCCGAGTGTCGCAAGGATTCTTCTCTTTACAGCAGACGTGTCCCAGATGTGGTGGCCGGGGGAAAGTCATAACAGATCCGTGTCTTAGCTGTGGAGGCGCTGGGCGCGTTGAGCGGCAGAAAACCTTGTCGGTAAAAATACCGGCTGGGGTAGACAACGGCGACCGCATACGGCTATCTGGTGAAGGGGAAGCTGGACCGCATGGGGGGCCGGCAGGGGATTTGTATGTACAGATCGAAGTCAGTGAGCATCCGATCTTTGTTCGCGAGGGGCGACACTTATACTGTGAAGTGCCTATCTCGTTTGCCGACGCGGCACTAGGGGGAGACCTCGAAGTGCCGACGCTTGATGGCCGAGTGAGCTTGAAGATTCCTGCAGAAACACAGACAGGTAAGGTATTCCGCTTGCGTGGTAAAGGGGTCACTCAGGTCCGTGCTGCGGGCGTAGGCGACTTGTTGTGTAAAGTGCTGGTAGAGACACCGATAAAGCTGACCGACGAGCAAAAGCAGCTATTTGAAAAACTCAAAGAGACCTTGGGAGACAGTGATAAGCATTCACCGAAAGGTAAAACTTGGTTTGATGGTGTGAAAGATTTTTTTGAAACGCTAAAGTCGTAGCATCAAAGTAACGAGTCTATCGTTCGTCGGGGGGAAAATGATCCGAGTCGCCGTTGCAGGAGCAGCAGGAAGAATGGGCCGAGCCTTAGTGCAGGCCATTGATGCTGCTGAAGAGCTGACGCTAGGGGCTGGTTTCGAGCACGAAAGCAGTTCAGCCCTAGGTCAAGACGCTGGGGAATTGGCAGCGGTTGGCAACCTTGGTGTGGCTGTTAGCAGCGATCCTATCGCCGAAATTGACAGTTTCGATGTTGTCATCGACTTCACAACGCCGGCAGCAACGCTGGGTTTGGCCCAGGTGTGTGCTGATGCAAATAAGGCAATGGTGATCGGTACCACGGGCTTTTCTGAGGAACAGCTGCAGATATTGCGGGCCCATCAGGACAAAATAGCGATGTTTACGTCGCCAAATATGAGCCTGGGGGTGAATTTGCTGTTTCAGTTGGTCGCGCGAGCTGCCCAAGCGTTAGGTGATTCGGTGGACGTGGAGGTGATTGAGGCGCACCACCGAAACAAGATTGATGCGCCCTCCGGCACAGCTGTGCGTATTGGTGAAGTGCTGGCCGAAGCGTTGGGCCGAGATTTGACCACAGATGCAGTTTACGGCCGGCAGGGCATTACCGGGGCCCGGAACCGCAACACCATCGGGTTTTCGACCATACGCGGTGGAGACATTGTGGGTGAGCATACGGTGCTGTTTGCCGCAGAGGGTGAGCGGCTAGAAATCACTCATCGCGCACAAAGCCGCAGTAATTTCGCCCAAGGCGCTTTGCGGGCTGTGTCTTTTGTCAGTGGCAAGCCACCGGGTTGGTACTCGATGGACGATTTGTTGACCTAGACGGGCGCTCGACTTTATCTCGGTTTGCGGGATTGTTACCGCATAATATTCACATCCACATTTTTGATGCGCTGCTGCGTTGCCTGCAACAGCGCGAGCGCTATAGGCACGGTGACAGAATTTGCTCGCAAGTG
>ERZ802830.1452-NODE-1452-length-22657-cov-14.7155_pt1 | contig 22657 bp, 19 predicted proteins | sample MGYA00345654_ERZ802830 | MGnify/ENA primary metagenome ERZ802830 (study PRJEB30503, sample SAMEA104212375) | marine metagenome | biome: Westerlies Biome; feature: [SRF] surface water layer (ENVO:00010504) within the epipelagic zone...; material: water...
CTTTTTTTACCTTACTTTGTTTTAACAATTAACCATAGATCAATTTAAATTACCTCTTGTAAATTTGATATGCGAGAGGTTTTTTTTATGCTTAATAAGAAAAGCGATGTCTTCCTTTAGCTGTTTCATTTCTAATTTTAGTGTAGCATTGTAGATTCCTCTTAAACGCAGTTTCTGGTCAACTAATACTACGTGTTCGGTATGGAGAAATTCGCTGCTATCCTTTGTGAAACCCAAGTTTTTTTCAGCAAAATAGGATTTTCGTGCCAAGCGATAAATTTCACTTTTTTTGCCGGTTAGTAGATGCCAGTTTTTAGCAGTTATACCGTAACTTTTTGCAAATGATTGCAGTCTCGGTATAGAATCTATCCATGGTGTAACTGAGAAGGACATCATTAAAAATTCAGGATGATTTTTATAGGCTTCTGAAATAATTTTTAAATTATTCGTCATTATTGGGCATATACTTGTACAACTTGTAAACATAAAATTGGCAATATGAACCTTACCCTTTATAGCCTCATTTGAAAAATTATTTAGATGATGACTCTTTAACTCAAAGTTTCCAATCTTGTGGGGAATTTTATTTTCTATTTCATGTGCTGATGTTAGAAAATATGGAGTAAAATCAGGGCTGTTGTAATAGGGTAAATCAAAGGGTTTATTTTTACAGCTACAAAAGAACACCAAGTAAATTATGCTATTGAATACTGTCCGATACATTTACACAATTTTTAGTTCCCAATAATCCATAACGGCGGTTATTTTTTATTATATAGTTCGATCTTATTTCGCCATTATCATACCATAATTGCTGATGCCCGAACTCTTGCCCATTAATGTAATTTAATGATTTGATAATTTGACCGGATTTAGTCCATTCTTTTAAAGTGCCATGGTAGATGTCATTTTTTAAATTATATGCAAATGCCAAACTCCCGTTTTTCCAGTACCCAAGATGAACACCTTCCTTATTCCCTTTGTTATAACTTCTTTTTTCAAAAACGATATTCTTTGGGTAGAATCTTTTAAAAACACCGTGTGAGAGTCCGTCTTGATAGTTTTCAATTGAAAGGGTATCCCTGTTTTTGTCCAACTGAAAAATCATTCCAGAAAAAGGTAGGTCTCTGTATAAGTAAAACCCTCTTTTATTGACCAAAGTTAATGTATCACGGTCGGCAATAATTTTATTAGAGGGAGTTGTGTTGCAGGTACAGAAAAGTACTAGTATTAATAAGCTTCTACTGGGTAACTGTCCCAGGAGTCCCAAAGTAGCCATTGCCATTGATGTATGGATCGTTTTCAGTGATATGGTAATGATATATTCCTGAAGGAAAATCATCTGTAGCATGATTATGCCCGTGGTAATCGTCTAGATCTTCATTGGTTACCTTTGCCATATTTTCAAAAGGGCCGTAGACAGGAAAACCGTCTAATAAAAATCCAAGAAGAGCATCATTTCCTTGATTTTCTGTTAAGTAAAGCGGTTCCATATGGTAGTGGTATACCCCCTGGGGTTGAGGATGCCCATTGTATTGATCAAAAGAGTTGATTTCCCCTGTAAGGGGTTGATTATTGGGTCCAGCATACTGATTATATATTGCAACCCCGTTAAGCGCTACTCCAATTGAACCCAGTCTAGTGGCACTTTTATTGGAAGCTTCAGTGGGGTTGAGAGGAATTTTATAGGTAAAATCAAATGAAGTGATTTTGTTAGGATTTAAATTAAAATTAGGGTTATTACCATCATATGGAGTAAATAATGGATCGCTTTGATTAAAGTATGGGCTTTTGTGGTCAGGAGTTCCATCTACCTTAATAACAACATAATTTCCTTCAAGGGCTATACTCGATGCACCATAAACTTTATTGTAAACTTCTGGAAGGCTATTTTCCTCTTTTGCACCTTCCTCATTAGATTCATTTTTACTACAATTTGTAATTAAAAGTATTGTAATTATAAAAACTAAATTCCTCATATAAATTTCTTATAAAGTCCAACTTAAAATATTAAAACCCAAAGTTAATACTTAATTATATTAAATTCTGTTCTTCTGTTGCGTTTATGCTCCTCTTCACTCAAGCTGCAACATTCGCAACGACTTACCCATGTTTCTATATTTACATTTTTTAAACGATTGAAAATTTTGTTTGCCTCAAAAGCAGTATTAGCTTGATCTAAAATAATTTGATATAATCCATCAATATTTACTTTTATTTCAGCGGGGTGACCAATAGAGACAAATTCTTTTTTCCTTAGTTCAGCGAGATCAAATGACGCGAAAGTACCCCCTAATATTAAATAATCTTTTGTGTCGTTGCCTTCAATATTATCTTCCCCGTAACCTTTACCAAAGACTCTTTCAGGCTTTTCGATAGTATTTTTAACGTAATTTATAATTGTTTCGTTTCTCTGTTCGGACAACTCTAGATTATATTCTCTTTTTCCTCTACAATCAGAATAGGAACTAACTTCCACAACTAATTGTGGGTTTTCATTCATTGCTAAAGCAACAGCATCTACACGGTTTTTATAATTTAATAGCAGATCTGAGTCGTTATAATTGTAGTAAATAGGCAAGAAGGTCTTTTGTAAATTTTCAGGAAGTTTATCTAATGAGATGTTGGATCTTTCAAGTATTACTTTTACAGGGTCTGACTTCCCATATTTAGTATTAATAACATAGGAAAATGAATCAATTTCTTTTAATGGAGCAGAATTCTTATATAGAAACGACCCATTAGAATTAATTTTAATTTTCCCATATTTTACGTCTTGATTCAATTCAATTTTCTTTTTGAATAAAGCAGTTAAGGGATCATTTGCAAAAAGTTGTTTTTCATCATTTACTAGTACGCCATTCATACTCACTATTAAAGTATCTGCGGGGCTATAAGTATATTTATCTGGTAAACCCTCAATTTTGGGAGTAAAAAGGAATCCATACAAATCATCATCTCCTTTTCCATTCTGGCGGTTAGAACTTAGAAAACCGTAATCCAACTCATTATTTAGGTGGAAAGAAAAATTATCATTTGGTCCATTAAAAGGGTTTGGTAAATCTCTAACATGCCATCGAATATCAACAGTATTAATCGCAAGTTTTAAATTCATTTTACCTCCAGTACTTTTAGTACTGTAAAAAAGAAATCTTTCATCATAAACAAAGGGGAAAACTTCATCAGCCTGGGTATTAATGTCTGGCCCTAAGTTAACAGGCGTCCCTAGGCCGTTATTTGGTAAAATGGCAACATAATACAAATCCATTCCTCCGAAACCCCCTGGCCTATCACTTGAAAAATATAATCTTCTGTTATATGGACTAACGGCAGGATGTAGAGTTGAGTAGCCATCTATATTGATGGATAATGGAATTGCAGCTTTTTTATCTATTTCACTATAATCCAGGGAGTATAAATCCAATTGAATAAGCTCCTCTTTTTTGAAACTTCCAGAACTTCTGGTCAAATAAAATTGATTGGTTAATACATCCCAACTGGCTGGGCCGTCTTGAAAAACAGAATTTATTCCTTTTGGATAAGGTGTTTCTTCATCAACTTTGAGTTGCTTATAATTAAATTTGGCTTGGTAAAGATTATAAATATCGGAGTTAGATTTTATTCTTTTTTTTAATCCCCGATTGTATTTTTTAGATTGTTTTTTGGCGTATATAAGTTGTTTTTCATCTTTATTTTCCAGTAAATAAGCTCCAAATTCAGATGACGGGGTATTAATATTTAAATTAACCAACTTATAATTACTTTCCATATCTATAGATGGTTCAAAAATCATATCGGCTATTGGTAATCTCAGAGCTTTCTGTCTATATTCATTTTTCAAACTTTCATTTTCAGTTATATAGCTTGCAAAGTGATAATAGTCAAGAACTATTGCGTCATTTGAATCCACTATAGGTCTAAGGATTTTTTCAGCTTTTTTTAAAGCCCCTGTCTTAGCATAAGATTTGGCTAAATTTCGTCGGGCATCAATGGTAATGTAATCATCAATGCTTAAATATTTAAGGATTGCTTTTTCATAATTTTCATTTATAAAGTAATAGTCGGCCCATTCAATAGTTCGATTTTGTTCAAAAGAGGTTTGACAAAACAGCCCACTAAAAACAAATAGTCCAAAAAATAAAAAACTTTTTTTCATAATTAGAATATTCTGGGTGAACGAAGAATATTTTTAACTGTAGGGATTAAATCAAATCGCATCATTAATTCATGAGTTGAATGGTTTACATTAATATATTTACCAAGGGATGAGGTATTAAAAGAATAACCCAATGATACCGTCTTATTTAGATGAATTCCAGCGATAATCCCGAAACCGCCTCCAAATTTTGAACGTGGAAGTACACTTGTAAAAGTAGATCTCATTTGGGGACCGATCCAAAAAGTATCTTTGAATAACATAATTGCACTTAAATCATATCCAAAAGGAGCCCCAACTGTATATTTAATTAGTGTACTGGGTTTTAATTTGAGACCTTCTGCTAAATTGAAGATACCTCCTAATATACCATAATAATGTCTTTGTATGTTAAAGCTTTCGTTTTCGATAAACCAGGGAATTGAAATTCCTGCATACCATCTTGGTCTATGGTAATACATTCCAAACCCAATATTAGACTTGAACTCACCTTGACCATCAAAAACAAATGAATTATCCCCAATATTTGTTGTACGAATAATAGACTGATTGAAATCGTAGTTTACAACCCCCAATTTAATCCCAATTGATAAAAAAGCTTTTTCTAGTTCCAAATGGTATGCCAGGTCCAGCGCTACTCTTGAACTGGTCATTGGGCCAATTTTATCATTAACTCCGCTTAACCCAAAACCAATATTTTTAGAGGTCATCTTGTGATTAAAAGTAAACGCTTGAGACTCTGGAGCACCCTCAAAATTTAACCATTGACTACGATGAAGAATTGTGAAATTAGTATATTCTTTAGATCCAGAATAACCTGGATTAAGACTTTGGTGATTAAACATATATTGGGAAAAAATCACTTCTTGTTGCCCATTCATTTGAATTAAATGGAGACAAAATAAGGAGCAAACAATAGTTTTTAACTGTATTCTCACGGGCATTAAATATATTAATAATTTGACATATTAATTAAAATGCGACTGAACACTTGATTATATTTTGAAATATTATTTTAATAAATAACTTTACGGTCAATCTTTGAATGTCAATAGTAAATAATAATTTCGATTATGAATGGAATTTGGTTGAGAACTTTTACACTTTTTTTTGTGTTACTCAATTTTCATTCAATTAAAGCTCAGCTTAGTAAAGTCCATTATATTCCTCCTATAGCAGCACATCCTGCGACAAATTCAAACGCCTACCCTAGAGATCAATATATTTACATATCTACACCGTCTAATTTGGATGTGAGTTACAGTATACAACCGTTAGGATCTCTACCGAGTAACTATATCTCTGGTGTCGTTTCAAATACTAGTCCAAATGTCCATTATATAGGTGAAGGATCTACAAATTTTGCAATAGTCAATAGTGATTTTTATGGTGGAAGAGTTTTGGATGATAAAGGTTATATAATAACTTCAGATTCTCCCATTTATGTTGCCTTTCGTTTAAGGGCATCATCCAGAAATGGCGGCAATTTCCCTCAGGCAGGAGCTTTAGTTAGTAAAGGATTATCTGCACTAGGAACCTCTTTTAGGACAGGCACCTTTACTAGTGAAAATCCAGATACTGGAAGTGGGGCCAATTATTTGAACTTTATTTCAATAATGGCGACTGAAAATAATACAAATGTAATATTTGACAATCTGAAAAAAGGATTGATATTAAAAAACATTACATCTCCATCTGGTTCAGGAACATTTTCTTTAACGACTACTTTAAGTAAAGGAGAGAGCTACCTAATCTCAGCAGAGGCAGAAGATTCTGTATTTAATCAGGACGGTTTAATCGGGGTATCCATTACTTCAGACAAGCCAATTGTTGTTAATTCAGGTTCTGCAAATGGAAGTTTTCATAATGGCGGTGGAAGAGATTATGGAATTGATCAAATCGTTGGAGCTGATAAAATTGGAATGGAATATGTTTTTGTCAAGGGAAATGGAGCCAACGGATATGAAAATGTTTTGATTGTTGCAGATCAGGATGATACGGATATTTTCATTAATGGCTCTTCCACAGTAACTCGTAATTTAACAAAAGCAGGAGATTACTATTTAATTGAAGGCGAAACCTACGATCTGGGATCCTCAAATAGAACAATGTATGTAAACACTTCAAAAAACGTATATGCTTGGCAAGGAATAGGGCTTGGAAGTGAAGCAAATCAAGGAATGTTTTTTGTACCGCCTTTATCATGTCAAAGTCAAGGGCAGGTTAATAATATTCCTCTTATAGAATATATCGGATCATCGTATTTTGGAGGATATGTAACAGTGGTAACAAATGGAACAGCTTCGGTGACCTTTTCAGATTCAAATAATTCGGATAGGTCTTTAGATGATTCAAGCTTTTCAGGCGGGGTTAATGTAACTGGACCTGAGACAATTGATGGCGCAGACTACAAGGCATATATTATCCAAAACTTAAGAGGGAATGTGTCAGTTGAATCTAGCGGAGAGCTATATTGTGCATATTATAACCAAAATGGTGCGGCTACTTCTGGAGGATTTTATTCTGGGTTTATCTCTCCTCCTGAGACAGTTATTAGGGCCCCAAATTTATCAGGAGAAAAGTGTCTTCCCAATATTGAGTTATTGGGATCTGGATTGGAAGCTTACGACAGCTTTACTTGGATGTATAATGATGGCAGTGGATTTGTTGACCTCGGTGTAAATAATAATCCCTATCAGCCTCTAAACCCAGGGTCTTATAAAATAAAGGCTCAAAAAAGCTGTGGGGGAGTAACTTCAGTTGCCTTTTCTGAGCCTGCTGTGGTTAGTAATTGTCCCAATGATTTTGATGGGGACGGAGTAAATGACAATATTGATCTCGATATTGATAATGATGGAATATTTAATGATTATGAATCGTCAGGATTATATAATTTAGATCTTTCGGATTTTTCAAATCCTATTATTTCACTTCCAGATTCATCAACAATAAGCGGGGCATTTAATCTTACTGCAGGATCCACAGGAAATGATAGTGTTATTGAACAAACAGTTTATGGTGATATTGCGTCGCTAGTTCAAATAGGACCTAACTACGAAAATGTTTTAGAATTTGATTTTAATGATAAAGTTAATTTCAAGTTTACTCATTCAACATATGATACTCATAGTATTATTGGGAATGAAATATTTATTTTATCAACTTCACAAGCTACCGAAAGCTTGTCTCTTTTAGACCCTGATAATATTTTATTAATTGACACGAACTATGATAATATATATGAATCTGGAATAGAACTTTATTCAGCAAATGAAATAATATTTAAGTTTAATCCTAGTCCAAATGGGAATACCCCTTTTGCTTTTTTTGGTCAAAACATGAATAATATCAAGTTAAAACACATTAATAATAATTCAAGTGAAACATCTTTATTGAGATTTAATTTGTCTTTAAATCAATTTTCGTTAGATACCGATAATGATGGTATTTCAGACTCATATGATTTAGATAGTGATAGCGATGGGTGTAGTGATGTTATTGAAGCTGGGTATTCAGATACGGATAATCCTTCTGATGGTATTCTGTCTAGTTCCCCAGTTTCCGTAAATAGTCTTGGTCAAGTGGCAGGAAATGATGGCTACACGATCCCAAGAGATGGAGACAATAACGGCATATATGATTTTCAAGAAGTTGGACAACCTCTTGATTTATCAAATATTACAACTCATCCACAATCCCAAAGTGTTTGTATTGGTGAAACTTTGAATGTTTTGGCGGAGTCAAATGTAGAAAGTGCTGTCTTCTCTTGGCAAGTTTATGATGGGAGTCAGTGGATAGATATTTCGGATAATCCTATTTATCAAAATTCTGATACAAATAATTTAGAAATAACCCCAAGTGATTCTAGTTTTGATAGTTTTAGATACAGAGCGAAAATTGCTAACCCAGCTTTTCTATGTAGCCCAATCAGCTCTGATGAGGCTACCCTAAGTATATTACCCCCTAAAACATTTACATTATCTGATAATGAAATTACAATTTCAGAGACAGATTCACCGACTAGTTTTCAAATGATTCTTGATAGTGCTCCCTCTGCTGATGTAATTGTCAGCTTTTCTAATCCAGATATCTCCGAAGCACTTTTTTCTCCTCCTTCTTTAACTTTTACTTCCTCTAATTGGAATGTTCACCAGAGTATTTCAATTACTCCGAATAGTGACGGGATAATTGATGGAGATCAAGTTTTAGCTTCTCAAATTTCATTCAATTCAATCGATAAGTGTTTTTCTAATATTACTGGAGAGACAGTTACTTTAACAGTTCAAGATGTTAACGCTGCAGATTTTAAAATTATCCCAATTGATAATCTATCAGATGAGAATGGAGATGAAGCTTCGTTTAGTATCGAGCTTTTATCTCAACCGACAGGTGTGGTTGAGCTATTTATTAATTCAAATGATTTAACAGAAGGGAGTCTGGCTATCAATAAAGTAATTTTTAATCCCTCCAATTGGAATATTCCTCAAATTATTACTGTAGAGGGACTTCCTGATCCTATTCCATTTAAGGATGGAAATATAGATTATAAAATCATTACAGGAAATGTAAGTTCTACAGACCCAGAATATAATCTTCTAGATGGTACTACTATTGATGACGTGAACCTTACGAATCAAGACAATCAAGGTCCTGGAATTGAGTTGATTGTTATTGGGGGAGCTCAAAATACAAATGAAAGCGGGAGATCTTTCGCCGTTCAATTTAATCTTCTTTCTCGTCCACTTAATGGTGGGTCTGTAAATTTTAGTTTACAAATTTCAGGGGATCAAGATGAGGTTTCTTTGTCCTCTAATAATATTACTATTTTAAATGATGATTGGAACAAACCTTTCAACAATCAGATAACCATTACAGGTATTGACGATGAACTTATAGATGGAGATATTTTTATAGTTCTAGAGACAGGAAACCCTGTTTCGTCAGATATAGTTTATGATTCCCTTGATGAATTTGACGTTGCAGATTTAATATTCAGAAATCTAGATAACGATCAAGCTGGATTCAGCCTAGGGTCAATCTCAAATAACTTAAGTGAGGATGAGAATATAGCTAATTTCTTTGTGAGGCTTGATATTGAGCCTAATCAAGATGTTTATCTGAACTTAAGTTCAAATGATCCTTCTGAAGTGAAAGTTGATCCACAATATCAACAATTACATTTCACCCCTTTAAACTGGAATATTCCTCAAACAGTTATTGTTAGAGGGGTTGATGATTCATTTATTGATGGTGACCAATTAACTCAAATTACGGTTGGAGTAAAGGAAAACTCTGACCCCAATTTTCTTTCAGAACCAAACCAGACAGTTGATGTAATTAATATTGATAATGATAACGCGGAGATAATTTTAACTCTCATAGATCCTCTAACCAGTGAGGGTGGGGATAAAGGCAGTCTTACTGTTCAATTGGGCGCACCGCCAATTTCAGAGGTACAACTTATTTTTTCAAGCTCTAATATTAATGAAGGAGTCGTTAGTAATACATTTACATTCAGTCCTTCGAATTGGAATCAACCACAAGAGGTTACTGTAACTGGAGTAGATGAATTAATCCCTATTGCAGATGGAGCTGTAAACTATCAGATTTATATTTCATCAATTACTTCAAGTGACTTATTTTATGGTCAACTTAATCCATCTGACATAGACCCACTAAACTTTATAAATCAAGATAATGATTTAGCTTCAGTAATTATAAACCTTATTGATAATGATTTTATAACCAACGAGTCTGGTGATCAAGTCAAAATTCAATTCTCTCTTAATTCAAAACCAACAGAAGATGCATCAGTAACAATTCCTATTTCATTATTCGAAAACGAGGATGAGATTGAATTACCTATAAACGAAATAATTATTGAAAATCAAAATTGGGATAAATCTGAATTAAATCAGATTATCCTTACTGGGTTAGATGATTTTATTCTAGACGGCGATCAAAGTATAAACTTTATAACAGGAGATCCTAAGTCAACTGACATTAATTATAACAATCTGAATGCATCCTCAATTGCTAATTTAGTTATACAAAACCAAGATAATGACTTTGCTGGTTTAGTCTTATCAGGAGATGTTAAGCCTGTTGGAACAATCCCTGAAGGTTCTAATATTTCATCTTATGAACTTACAAAGTCCACTTCAGAATCAGGTGCTACTGTAACTTTTAAAGTTAAATTGACTGTTCAGCCAAGTTCACATGTTACTTTCTACACAACATTAGCTGATATATCCGAGGTAGGAGTTATAGAGAATAAGCTAACCTTTACTCCTGAAAACTGGAGTCAAGATCAAGAAATTACCCTTTATGGCATCGACGATATTTTATATGACGGAGATATTACTTCGCAAATTTTTCTAGCAGTGGATACTTTTACTTCAGACATTAATTATAAAAAAATAGAAAACTTAATTATTCAAGTAACTAATCTAGATAATGACATTGACTTAGATGGAGATGGACTTCATCACTATTTTGATAATTGTCCTAATATATTTAATCCCAACCAAGAAGATCTTGATCTTGATGGAATTGGTGATTTTTGTGATCAAGATATAGATGGAGACGGCGTGACCAATCAACAGGAAGAAATCGATCAAACCGATTCTTATGAAAATTGTGATTATATATATACTAGTATTACCCTTAATATTACTGCTCCAATGGATTGTGATAATGACGGAGTAACAGATAAGATTGATTTAGATGACGACAATGATGGAATATTGGATACTTTGGAAACTAATGCTGATTTCGATCAAAATGGAAAGATCAATAGTTTAGATTTAGATAGCGATGGAGATGGTTGTTATGATGTTATAGAAGCAGGATTAATAGATCCTGATAAAGACGGTTTATTGGGAACAAGCCCGGTAATGGTTGATGAATTTGGTAAAGTGATTTCGGCTTTAGGATATCTTTCCCCTGCCGATTTAAATCAATCGGGAGAATATGATTTTATCGAATTACCACAAACTATTCAAATCACAAAACAACCTCTCCCATTAATGGTTGTGTTTGTAGGTAAAGACATGACTATCAATATAGAGCTTAACACAGAGGATAATGTAAACATTCAATGGCAAATTTTACAACCTGACATTAATTCCTCATGGGTAGATCTAAAAGAGACCGATTTCTTCCAGGGAGTAAATACTAGATCCCTAATGCTAATTGACCCAGATGAAACAACAGTCAAATTGAAATTTAGGGCTAAAATAGGATCAACAGATTATCAATGTGGGCCATTATTATTTTCTAATGAGACAAACTTTGATTATCAACCTCTAGAAATTCCGAATGCTTTTTCTCCAAATAATGACGGGATGAACGAGAAACTTGAAATTAGAGGTTTAGGAAAATTTCCTAAACATCAACTTACAATTTACTCACGCTGGGAGACGGTGATAATTCAAGAAGCACCATATGAAAATGATTGGGGAGGCGAACAAAGATTAGGCTTTCCGAAAAACAATGGAGGAGATCTTCCTGAGGGCACTTATTTCTATATTTTAGATTTAGGAAATGGCCAATCCCCTTTTAAAGGATTCATTTATTTAAAACGCTAATTTTACTTATCAACTAATTTCTTTGTGAAAAAAAATCTTTGGAAAATTTTGACCCTATTATGGGCTTCAATTATAGTTTATTTTAGTTTTTTTACTCCCTATGACCCAGAAGGTGTTGGATTTTTTGAACATCAGGACAAAGTGGGTCATTTGATTTTTTACGCAATCTTGACCTATGGGCTGATTAAGGTTTTTAGGCAGGAGATTATTTTAAACGAACCATCAAAGTTAGCTTCAAGTATTGGTTTTGTCTTTGGAGTGATAATAGAGCTTATCCAGCATTATTTTACTACCCTTAGAGTGGGATCAGTAATGGATGCTTTGGCCAATGGATTTGGAATTATTCTTATTGTTATGCTTGTGCATAAGTATCCTAAATTATTCTTTATTAAACCCTAACTTTGAATTCATGCAATTCAAGTTTCGCAAGGTATTACTCAAAAAAAAATTTCCTCTTGCCATAAGTCGAGGTATAAGAGGGGACGCTTATAACTTATTTCTCTCATTTGAAAAAGATGGGATTACTGGTTGGGGAGAGGCGGCTCCAGGTAAAAATGAAAATGCAGAATCAGTTGAAAAAATTGAATCCCAGTTAAATATTTTGATTGCTGGGGGAATAGAAAATAAAACTACCGAAGAGATTAATCTAATGGCTAAAGATCAGGGCATAGCTCCGTGCGCTAGCGCAGCTTTAGACATGGCAATTTGGGATTGGGAAGCTAAAAATAAAGCTTTGCCTTTACATAAGTATCTGCATTTTCCAGCCCCCTCAGTACCGACCTCTGTTACTCTAGGAATTAACCCTCCTGAAGTTGTTAAAGAAAGAATCCCCCTTATGCTTGAAGGAACAACTATTAAAGCACTTAAAGTAAAGTTGGGTTCACCTCAAGGAATTCAGGCTGATCAAGAAATGTTTGCCCAAGTCTTGGAAAGCACAAAAAAATACGACATAAATTTACGTGTTGATGCCAATGGAGGCTGGTCAACATTGGACGCAATATTTATGATGAAATGGCTTGCTGACCGGGGAGTAGATTATATTGAACAACCGATAGAGGAGGGAAATGAACAAGATTTAAAACACCTATATCATAATAGGCCTTTACCGATTTATATTGATGAGTCCTGCCGTTATGCTGAGGACGTTGCCAAATGGGCTTCGCATATAGACGGCGTTAATATGAAATTAATGAAATGTGGAGGAATAACGGAAGCCTTGAAAATTATTAAATCAGCTAAGCATTACAAACTTAAAACTATGATAGGCTGCATGAGTGAATCTTCTATTGCCATAGCAGCAGCAGCTTCCATTTCTGGAATGATCGACCACATTGATCTAGACTCCCATTACAACCTTAATCCCGATCCATCTTCTGGTGTAAAAATGATAGATGGTGTAACGATTCCCGACCTTGTCCCTGGCCACGGCGGGATTCTAAAGCCTGAATATTATGCTTAAACCAAATCAAAAAGTAGCGATTTACATGCAAGGTTTTCTACATAGTGATTTTGGTAAAATGGGTTTAGGAGTTATTCGGTATTTAGAAAACAAAATCGTTGGGGTAATTGACTCAGAAAACGCTGGGAGTAACATAAGTAAAGAACATAAAATTGACAGAGATATTCCAATTTATAGTAGTTTGGAGGAGGTTATCAAAAAAGGCGCAGAGGTATTGGTTTTGGGAATTGCCCCCTCGGGTGGAAAAATTCCAAATGACTGGCTTTATTTAATTGAATCAGCCGTTAAAATGGGATTGAGTGTAATCAATGGATTACATGATACCCTAGGAGATCGTTTTAATCATAAAATAAAAGACAGAGAAAATCAGTGGATCTGGGATGTGAGAATTCCGAATATAATTCCACAAATAGCCACAGCAAAAGCAGCTGAATTATCTAATAAAAGGGTTTTAATGATAGGGACAGACATGGCTTCTGGAAAAATGACAGCTGGTTTAGAAATTTATCAATGGGCAAAAAATAATGATATCGATTCTGGCTTTGTCGCAACAGGTCAAATCGGGATTACTTTGATGGGACAGGGAATCCCATTAGATGCAATCAAAGTAGATCATGCCTGTGGAGCAGTGGAGCAAATAGTATTAAATCATTTGGATAAATCTCTTATAATTATTGAGGGGCAGGGTTCCCTTTTACATCCTGGGAGTACGGCTACATTACCTTTAATGCGCGGTAGCTGCCCTACTCATATGATTCTTTGTCACCGCGCTGACAAAGTTACCCTGAGAAATCCTGAAACTATTAAAATACCTCAGCTAAAAGATTTTATAGCTCTAAATGAATCACTAGCCTCTACTTGTGGTACCTATGGAGCCCCTAAAGTAATTGGTATTGCACTGAACACATCAAAACTATCCAGAGTAGAATCCTTAAATTATATTTTACAATTGGAGGAGCAAACAGGACTTCCTGTGACGGATGTCATAAGGTTTGGTGTTGATAAAATAGTTCAGCAATTGTTATAATTTACTTACAGTGGTAATCTGCAGCTCGAGTTGCTATTTGATTATTGGGCTTTACATTTACTTTATAGCCTAAAGAGTTTGCCCACCCTTTGGTAGCAGAAATTAACTTGCTGGACTTAAAATTTTCATCACTATTATAATCCATATCTATTTCCACCCTAACACTTACTTGATGTGTTAGCCACTCCGCAATATCAATACTCATTTCAGCCTCTTTCCATAAACGAGTCCACATATCTTTTATCAATAACTCAGTTTTTTTACTTAGGATATAGTGAACTCCTCTACTGCCATATCGGTAGGCGATGACCGTGGCATATTTTGTTTTCTTCCCGACATTTTGGGAATCTGACCCAATATGTATTTTAACATTGGGGTAATCTCTCAGAATTTTAAGTGTATGTTCAACAGGATCTATTCGCTCTCCTTTGATATTTTTAAATAGCCTCATAAATTAACCCTAAGATAATTAAGCTGAATAAAAAAATGGTTTTATTTTTGGTTTAGCTATGAATTACGAAATAATATTTAATATATACAATACAGGGATTTTAATTTTTTGGTTTTTCCTTTTGGTTTTTCCAAAAAGTAAATTAACTCAAAAAATGACTGACTTTCCCTGGATTCCACTTGTAATAGCTTTTGGATATATATATTTTCTAGGTACTTCCGACAGTATTTTTTCTGTTGATTTTTCTTCTCTTTCAGGGTTAACCGAGATGTTTCAAAATTCTAATCCAAGGGGCGTTGCTGCTGGATGGCTTCATTATTTAGCGTTTGATTTTTGGGTTGGCTGTTGGATTTTAAGGGACAGTCAGAAAAAAGGCGTAAAACATGCTTTTATTATTTTTCCAATGCTTTTTACCTTTATGTTAGGCCCGGTAGGTGTAATAATTTATACCCTTGTGCTGTTATTTCAAAAAAAATTAATTAAAAAATAAGGTTGACAACTTCATTTCTATTTTTTTCACTAGCAGTTGCCGTTGGATTTGGGGCATTAGGTTCTTTTATAGCAAGTAAAAAAGGACGAACAGAGAGATTCGGTTTTATTATTGGATTTTTATTTGGATTTTTTGGAGCAATTGGACTACTTCTAATGAGAGATCAATCAAAAAATGACCAATCTCAAGATCGTTTAAAATAATTTATCCCAAACCATTATTCCCAATTTAGTACTCAATCCGAGAATCAAAGGATATACGGCAAATAGCCACAGATAATCTAGTAGTTTTAGTGAAGAACCATTACCGATAGAGTTTAAAAAGTCATACCAAGTTTTAAGACCCAATTTGGCCGCAATAATATTAGCTAGGATGGCAACTGACAAAACTATAAGTCCGATAAAGTAGTATTTAATCATTTTTCTAACCTAAGCTTTTGTATTTTGTTGTTATGAATTTAATAGTGTTAATCAAAGTTATACTTTTAATTTTGGCAATAGTCTGTTTTTATATTGTCTATCTAATGTATACAAATCTTTCCTTTATCGACAGACCCTATTTTTATGGGGGATTAGTACTTATGTTAATTGCTATTTTGATTAGAAAAAAAAAGTAGCTACTTACTCTTTGACTAGTATATAGGTAGCACGTACTCCAGTGGCAAGATTCCATTGATTGGAAGCAGTCATGTTTCCGCTTTCATCATATACCCTTACTTCGGCAGTATTAGGGCCTGATTCCCCTTGATTTAGTGCGACAAAATCAATCTTATTAAAACCGTCAACTAGAGACACACTCAAGCCTTTAAAACGCTCCACTAATAACACATTTGGCTGAATCACTTGATCATTGTGGAGAATTCTTACGCGATCTCCATCTGGATATTCGTGATCTCTAAAAATAATCCTAGCCTTGCCCCCCTTAATTCTGTAATCTCCCATATATTGGTTAGATTTATATTTATTAGGATCTTTATTTCCTTCAAGGCTTTTTCCATTTAACTTTGAAAGGTAATAATCTCCAGGATCTAGAAACTTTTCTTGATTCTCCATATTGATTTTTGCATCTTTATTTAAGTTAGGGTTAGTAATGTCAATTGGATCTTTTTTCAAGAAATCCCTCTGAAGATATTCGTTTTCTTGTGGCTTTATATACAAAGGGCTTCTTTTTTCATTTTCCTCAATTGGAAATTTAAATGAAGAACTATTATTTTCAATCTGCCCTAAGATTATATTGACGCTTAAAATCATAAACAAGCATTTTAATAAACCTTTGAAGGGGTTAAACTTTCTATAAAAAAAACAATAGCCGCTGAAGCTCATTAAATAAAGTTTTGTAATACAAACCTATTTCAAAAAAATTAAACCTGCTTCTGGTTTTAAATTATTTTACAATAAATGATTACTTTGCCTCACTTATTTGAACAACATGGAATTAGCCATTATTGATTGGGCAATAATTATAACTTTTTTTTCTATCTCGCTATTTATTGGGATATGGGTTTCAAAAAAAGCTGGGTCATCTAGCGGGGAGTTTTTTCTGTCTGGGCGTAATATGCCTTGGTGGTTGTTAGGAATATCAATGGTAGCAACTACTTTTTCGACTGATACTCCTAACCTAGTGACTGATATAGTTAGAACCAATGGAGTTTCGGGAAATTGGGTCTGGTGGGCATTCCTAATTACAGGATTACTTACTGTTTTTATCTATGCCAAATTGTGGCGTAAATCGAATGTAAAGACAGATATTGAATTTTATGAGTTTCGTTATGGAGGTCCTCCTGCAAGTTTTCTAAGAAAATTTAGAGCTTTGTATTTAGGTGTAATATTTAACGTGATTACCATGTCTTCCGTTACTCTTGCAGCTATTAAAATTGGGGGGATAATGTTGGGGTTAGAACCATGGCAAACGGTTATAAGTGCTGGACTAGTTACAGTCTTATTCAGCACACTTGGGGGATTTAGAGGTGTGCTTTATACGGACTTTCTTTTGTTTTTTGTAGCGATGGCTGGATCAATAGGCGCTGCTTATTACCTAGTAAACCTTCCAGAAGTTGGAGGAATGACTGCACTTTTAAACCACGATAATGTTAGCAATAAACTTTCTATTTTACCAGATTTTTCGGATACACAGGCATTAATAACCCTTCTGATCATTCCCTTAGCAGTTCAATGGTGGAGCGCTTGGTATCCGGGAGCAGAGCCAGGAGGAGGAGGTTATATTGCTCAACGCATGTTGGCATCTAAGGATGAAAACCATGCTATTGGTGCAACTTTCTTTTTTAATATTATGCATTATGCTCTAAGACCTTGGCCCTGGATCCTTGTGGCCCTAACTTCTCTGGTTATATTCCCAGATTTAGCAAGTATCAAGGAAGCATTCCCCAATATTTCAGACGATAAATTAGGACACGATTTGGCATACTCTGCAATGCTTATTAAATTACCCTCAGGTCTTTTGGGATTGGTCTTAGCATCCCTTATCGCAGCCTATATGAGTACAATCTCAACACAACTAAACTGGGGTTCCTCCTATATGGTTTACGATTTTTATCAAAAGCAAATTAACCCAAATGCATCTGAAAAAAGATTGGTAGCCGTTGGAAGAATCTCCACCATTGCTCTGATGATATTAAGTGCAGTACTCGCATTATTACTTCAAAATGCACTTCAGATATTCGATATTTTACTCACTTTTGGCGCAGGAACCGGACTGATTTTTATACTTCGATGGTTTTGGTGGCGGATCAATTCCTGGAGTGAAATATCGGCCATGTTTGCCTCTGGTATAGTTGCTATTTCATTAAAAACAACTGAGCTAGGGTCGTATTTATTTGGTTCAAATAAAGGATTATTTCCTGATTGGTTAGAATATCCTTTAGTTGTTTTATTCACTTCAATTATCTGGATAGGAGTAACATATATGACCCAACCGGAGAGTGACGAAGTACTTAGAAGATTCTATAAAAAAATTCAACCTGGTGGACCGGGATGGGTAAAGGTCATTAATAAAGCTAAGAAAGATAAAATTAAGCTGTATAAAAAAGATAGAAGTTGGAATGTTCCTTCAGGGATTTTAGCTATGCTTTTGGGGTGTGGATTGATCTACAGCACAATGTTTGCAACTGGCTATTGGATTTATGGAAAATATATACACGCTTCTGCTTTTACAATATCTTCACTCATTTTTGGAATATTCCTAATCAAAATATGGAAAAAAATTAAGGTAAGAGTATTGTGAGGCTAACCTAAAATTGCACCAGCGATTGTAGCAGACATAAGGGAAACGATAGTGCCTCCTATCATTGCTTTTAATCCTAGTTCACTAAGATTTTTACGTTGCTTTGGAGCAATAACACTAATACCACCTACTTGAATTCCGATAGACGCAAAATTTGCAAAACCACATAGAAGATAACTTGCCATTAGAATAGATTTTTCGTAAGTAAAGTGAAGTGAATTATTAAAGTTTTTTAACCCCGCCAATTCAATGTATCCTACAAACTCACTCGCCACGATTTTTAACCCCAAAAGCTGTCCCATCAAAGTTATATCTTGAGTTTCAACACCGATTAACCACATAAAAGGTGCAAACAAATAACCCAAAATCAACTCAATTGAAAAACCTTCGTAAGGTGTGTTTTCCAATACCCATTTATTTAGACCTAAACCATCTCCAATAAAAAAGAAAACTCCATTTATCATTGCAATTAGGGATATAAAGACTAATAACATAGCTCCGACATTAACGGCCATTCTAACCCCTTCGGCTGTTCCAGAGGAAAGTGCACCAATAAAATTATTACCAATTTTATCAGCTGGTATGGTTATATTTTCAGTTATATTTTCTGTTTGTGGGTACATTATTTTTGCAATAACGACTGCTCCGGGGGCAGCCATTACTGATGCTGCTAGTAAACTTTTGGCAAAAGCCAATCGCTCAATAGGATCGTCACCTCCTAGAAAACCAATATAGGCTCCCATTACACTACCCGCAACTGTTGCCATTCCGCCTAACATAACTAAAAAAAGTTCTGAACGGTTCATCTTTTCCAAATAGGCTTTGACTAAAAGTGGTGCCTCAGTTTGCCCTAAAAAGATGTTTCCAGCGACTGTTAGGCTCTCGGTCCCTGAAATTCCTAATAGTTTTTTTAAAGACCATGCTAAAAACTGTACTACCTTTTGAATAATCCCAAGATAAAATAATAAAGATGTTAATGCTGAAAAAAATATAATAATAGGTAATGCTTGAAATACAAATATGAAACCGTATTTATCTACACTTGCAAATTCACCCAACAACATAGTTGTTCCAGCATTGGTATATTCTAAAATATTCACAAAGAAGCTACTGATGAATCCAAAAAAGTTTTTAATCACGGATATTTTGATAACTCCAATCGCAATAGAAATTTGAGCTATAAGTCCTATTGCTACTAATTTCCAAGAAATTTGTTTTCTGTTATTGCTAAGCAGATAAGCAAAAATAATAAGTACAAGCATCCCCATTAAACCTCTAAGCAGAGACTCAAAAGAGATGCCTTGATGAGGGATTATTTCCATTTGAATATTAATAATCTACTGTCATTACAAATAACTGCCTTATCCCGTTTTTGTCTAATCCAGAAACTAATATTTTATTGTTATCGTGATTCCATCTTGGAGCAGGATCAATCCTTAAATCTTTTTTATAAATACCTGTATTAAAACTCGGCGTATTGACCCAATCTCCAGTTTTTAGATTCATTAATGAATAAAAATTTGTTCCTGCTTTATCGTTATATCCATTTACCAGCCAATTCGAGTTAGGAGATAAGCTAATATCTCCTCCAGGTTGGGGGAAAATTTTCTTGCTTCCAATGGTTCTTTTTATTTTTTGGGTAATTATATCATAAACTATTTGCTTGTTTTCATAACTTCCAATAATCTCTGTTCCGTTTCCCCATTCTGGATGGCCACCTATATGTCTATGTCCAGCAAAAAATTGAGTGCCGTCAACTTTGACCGAACAAGCTGCATTTAGTCCCTCTCTACCATCTTTATCTGACTTCCATCCAGCTCTAACAAAAAAGTAAATCCACTTTCCATCCCGACTCCAAAGCGTGTGATTGATAAATAGATTTCTACCTTTGGCATCAAAGCCTTTTCTATCAAGTCCTTCTGCCATTTGCTTAAAAGACAGCAGTATTTTCTTGACACCAGTCTTAATATCAATTATAGCAATGCCGTCTTCTTTTGGAGCGGCAATGCCTTCACTCCAATCATAAGAACCTTTATAGCCCGTAACTGGTCTTAACCGAGCCATTCTAGCATAATTAATCGCTAAAAAATATTTTCCTTTAGGACATATTCCACTATTTCCAAAAGACTTATTTTCATACTTATAAGATTTAATTCTTCTACCTTTACTTAAATCATACAGTACTGTATAAACAACACCTGATTTGGAATCACGATCATTAAAAAAAAACTGATTTTGAGGTGAGTCTGGATTCCAATAAAACATGGTTCCCTGTTGATGATTCCATCCCTGACTTTCGTCAACTTTTTCAATTTTGAAAGAATTATCATTCTTTTTATTAGCATAGATAATATTTACATTGGCGGGTTCTCCTTTACCAGCAAGATGGTCGTGGAAAGGGGCCGAGAGGCATAGAATTCGATCTCCATTTTTACTCCAGGGAATTGTCAAAGATTGACCAATATATCCAAAAAAATGATGATTAGGTCCTTGGGTCAACTGCTCAACCCTTACCTTAATCCTACTCTCTTTTAGAAATGAAAAGTTTGGAATAAATAAGCCACCAAACGTATATTTACTTGTTTCAAAAATGAATTCCCTCCGATTCATAAGTAAATTTTAATATAAATATCGTATTTATTTTGATAGTATTTCTAAAACCATCTCTTTGGTAGTCATTAATTTAATTTTATGGACGGCATCCTTGAAATCTCCATTATCGATACGATTTTCAATTATTTTAATTAATTCTTCAGCGCTTATATTGGGCATTTTTTTTGATTTAAATTAAAATTCCATTGGTACCTCAATGAGTAATACTTGTGACTTTGATTGGGCTTCAAAAGTTATGCTTTCCGTATTCCAAACACCTAAGGCATCTCTTTTTTCAAGTTTTTCGTTAGCAACTTTAAAAATTCCTTCGATAACAAAAATGTAAACTCCATTCCCCTTTTTTTTTAACATATAATCAACAGACGTCACTTCTTCAAAATCACCGAGATGAATCCAGGCATCTTGGTGAATCCACATACCTTCGTCTTCTGGATAGGGCGATAATACCTGATAAATACTATTCTTTTTTTTCAGTCCTTTAAAAGAGCGCTGATCATACCGGGGCTTAACATCTTGCTTTTTAGGCATTACCCAAAGCTGTAATAGATTGATAAACTTATCTGAATTTTTATTGTATTCGCTATGATAAATACCAGTACCAGCACTCATTACTTGGATCTCTCCTTCATTGATTGCTCCAATATTTCCCAAGCTGTCTTTATGTTCTAAATCGCCTTTTAATGGAATGGTTATTATCTCCATGTTATCATGAGAGTGCTTACCAAACCCTTTTCCAGGAGAAATGGTATCGTCGTTTAAAACGCGTAATGCCCCAAAATTCATCCGATTTGGATCATAGTAGCTAGCAAAACTAAAAGAGTGATTTGCATTGAGCCACCCATGATCGGCATATCCTCTTGTTTCAGCGCTATGAAATACCTTATTCATTTAATTGTTATTACAATATTTGTATAAACAAATATATTATTTATCCTCTTTTTTTTTCAGTTTTTTTTGGGCCTTGTTGATCGAACTGATCAACCTTGTTTTTGCGTCTAAATAGTCAATAAGCGTTTTCACTTTCTCCTCTGCCTCTTTTTTGTCTTCAAATTTTTCTTTTTCTTCAGCAATAGTTGATTTTATTTCTTTATGGGTGCTAAATATAAATCCCATGATAATTGCCGCAGCAATCAAAATAGCTAATATCTCCTCGGAGTCACTTAGACTAATCATTTAATAGAATTTCAATTAAAAATAATAATTCCAGTTATATCTTTGTGGCTAATATTTAATTTTAAAAATAATGCAAAAAGGTATTTTCGGCATTGTTACTTTATACTTTGTAACCGTTTTTTTTTCTAGCCCACTTTTTGGGCAAGACAGTCTAATGCAAAAAATAGCACTCAAGGAAATCACTTTAGATGCTGCCAGAATCAAATCCCCAAAAAGGATTTTACCTTTTGCTTTAAGTTATAAAACTTTCCCTCAAACCCAGTTTAATAATGCCCAAAACTCTTTACAGGATTACCTTCAAGGTATTCCCAGTCTATTTGCTCAAAACACCCAAAACTTTGCACAAGACCTTCGCTTATCTATTCGTGGTTTTGGCGCTCGTTCTGCCTTTGGAATTCGAGGAATTCAATTGATTGTAGATGGTATTCCAGAGACTACTCCTGATGGACAGGGTCAACT
>ERZ802830.1454-NODE-1454-length-22617-cov-29.5094_pt1 | contig 22617 bp, 25 predicted proteins | sample MGYA00345654_ERZ802830 | MGnify/ENA primary metagenome ERZ802830 (study PRJEB30503, sample SAMEA104212375) | marine metagenome | biome: Westerlies Biome; feature: [SRF] surface water layer (ENVO:00010504) within the epipelagic zone...; material: water...
TTAATGATTGGCTTTGTCTTCCTCATCCCAGGGGAAGACAGGCCAAGTATCTTGAGTGATTTCTTCAACATACGTACTAGCTAATGGCAATCCTCTTGGCTTAGCATAAATCACTGCTAAATGCATATTAGGCATATATTCTTTAAGAGCTTTTGCTGTTCCACCTTTATCTACAATATCATCAATCACGAGCACTATTTCTTCGGTTTTTGGAGCGCGATGAACAATAGCCTTTCCAGCTTCCCGATGAATATAACTTTGTATGGATACGATATCTACGTCTTGTATGCCCAGAGTGTAAGCAACAACAGCAGCAGGCACAAAACCTCCCCTTGAGACAACAACCATTTTATCAAAATTAATATTTTTACTTTTTATCAAGTGTCCAAGCTTTACAGCTTTTTCATGCATTTCCTCATAAGTCGGGAATACTAATTTATGTTCCATATCTAATTATTAAATAAAAAATGCATTACGTCACCATCTTGTACAGTATATTCTTTACCTTCGCTACGCATCTTTCCTTGTTCCTTTGCTTTTATTTCACCCATGCAGGCAATGTAATCATTATACGCAATAGTTTCAGCTCGAATAAAGCCTTTTTCAAAATCAGTATGAATCTTTCCTGCAGCCTGCGGTGCTGTTGTCCCCAATTCTATGGTCCATGCTCTTGTTTCTTGTTCACCTGCTGTAAAATAAGTAATCAAGTTAAGCGTTTTGTAGCCGCTACGGATAATTTTATTCAAACCCGATTCTTCTAAGCCTAAGCTCTGTACATACTCTTTTTGATCCTCATCACTTAATGAAGAAATCTGGGACTCTATTTCTGCTGAGATAAGAATAATTTCATTGTTAAAACTATTTTTAATTTGTTCCGTGAATTCATTCCCACCAATAATTGACTCTTCATTGACATTACAGACATAGATTGTTGGTTTAAACGTAATTAAATTAAATTCCGACGAATTTGATTTTATCTCAGCTAAATTTTCAATTGTAATTGCTGGCTCACCTTTCCCAAGATGGTTTAGTAACTTTTCAGCTGCTGTGATTTTTATTTTTGCATCTTTATCACCTTTTTTAGCTTGTTTTTCGAGACCAGATTTTAATTTTTCTAGTAGTTCAATATCAGATAAAACTAATTCAGTATTAATTGTCTCAATATCGTCCAAGGGATCAATTTTATTGCTTACGTGAGTTATATTGTCATCTTCAAAGCACCTAACCACGTGTATGATTGCATCGACCTCCCTTATATGTGATAAGAATTTATTCCCTAATCCTTCTCCCTTTGATGCACCTTTAACTAGTCCAGCTATATCAAAAAATGTCAGTGAGGTAGGTATAGTTTTTTTAGATTTTGCTATTTCTGTTAAAGTATTAACTCTCTCATCAGGAACGATTACGGTTCCTTCATTTGGTTCTATTGTACAAAAAGGATAGTTGGCGGCTTCAGCTGAAATTTTCTTGGTAAGAGCATTAAATAATGTCGATTTTCCAACATTAGGTAGCCCAACAATTCCACATTTAAATCCCATATTATAATTTAATGTTATTTAAGAATTGAGATTTATTCTCTGATATCAGTAATTTTAAGTGCGATGAAATACTGATCTTTAATTGGTCAACAATTTCCAACTCCTTTTTTTTAAAGTTACCTAGTACATGCCTGTTAACCAATTCACGGCTCCCTGGGTGATCAATTCCAACCCTTACTCTGTTATAATTTTTGCCTATACATGAGTCTATTGATTTTAATCCATTATGACCAGCTGGTGAGCCACCATTTTTTATTTTTACTTTTCCAAGAGAAATATCAAGGTCATCATGAAAGACATAAACTGAGTCTAGACCAAGTTTGTAAAAATTAATGAGTTTTGCAATACTGCCACCACATTCATTCATGTAATCGCATGACTTAAATGTGACTATTTTTTTTCTTCCGATTGAAAAAGTTGTTAAATCACCGTTGAATTTTTTTTCACTCTTAATAATTTCATTATTATCAATGAGTTCATCAATAATTATGAATCCTATATTATGTCTATTTAAGGAATGTTTTTGACCGGGGTTTCCTAAACCAATAAGAGCAATCATACGTTTAAGAATATAGAAATTATGTATTAGTTGAAAGGTAAAGTATTAATCTTTATTTTCTTCTTTTTTAGCATCATCTGTTGATGCCTCTTTAGCATCATCCGAAGTCTCCGCTCCCTCTGCTGCTGCTTCTTCACCTTCTACAGGAGCTTCAGGTTCTTTGACAACAGTTGGCGCGGCAACTGATGCTACAGTAAAGTCACGATCACTAATTGTAGGAGTGATGTCGCTTGATAGATTGGCGGCAGATATCCTGATGGTATCACCAATTTCTAGACCATCTAAATCAAATACAATTTCTTCAGGAATATTATTTGCTGGGCAACTAAGTTGCACAGTTCTTCTGTTCACATTAAGTACTCCACCACGTTTAAGGCCGGGAGATGACTCTTCATTGATAAATCTAGTTGGTATATCCAGGGTGATTTTTGAATCTTCTGCCAATCTCAAAAAGTCCACATGAATTGGTTGATCTGAAAGAGGATCAAATTGTACATCTCTCGGGATTGCGAGACTTTTCTTACCTGCAATATTTAAAGAAATGATTCTTGTCAGAAACCCTCCAGAATTAATTTCCTTTTGAACAGATATTTTATCAAGGGCAATATTAAGAGAATCTTCACCTAACCCATAGATTACTGATGGAATTTTACCAGCAGCAAGGACTTTTTTTACTGCTGATTTTCCAGATTCAGCTCTTATCTCAGCATCTAAATTTGTTTCTTTTGACATAATTGTGTTGTGGTAATTAGATTAAATTTGCTTATATGGCAAGCATATTAATCAAAAATCAAACAGGCTGGATACCGAGCTTTCTTCAGAAATTCTTTTAATCGCTTCACCCAATAGATTGGAAATATCAATAGATCGTATTTTGTTACCATTATTTAATATATCCTGATTATTAATAGAATTGGTAATTACCAATTCAGTTAATTTTGAATTATTTATTCTCTCGAGCGCTTTTCCTGTAAGTACGCCATGTGTTACATAGGATGTTATACTATTAGCTCCAAGATCCATTATCCTATTAGCTGCATTAGAAATCGTTCCAGCAGAGTCAATTATATCGTCTAAAATAATACAGTCTTTTCCTTTTACATCTCCAATGATATTCATAACTTCACTCTCACCGGGTTTAGATCGCCTTTTATCAACAATGGCTATTGAAGCACCGATTTTGTTTGCTATGGCTCTAGCTCTTACTACACCACCAATATCAGGCGAAACCGCAACTAAGTTTCCAATATCATATTTTTCTTTTATATCTTTTGAAAAAACTGGTCCTGCAAAAAGATTATCAGTAGGGATATCAAAGAAACCTTGTATCTGTTCAGCATGTAAATCTAATGTTAAAACTCTATCAGCTCCAGCAGTTGTTATTAAGTTAGCAACTAATTTTGCAGATATTGGTGTTCTAGGGCCGGGCTTTCTATCTTGTCGTGCATAACCATAATAAGGAATTACAGCAGTAATTCTTTTTGCAGATGCTCTTTTTAGAGCATCCATAATTACTAGTAGCTCCATAAGATTATCGTTAGCAGGGTGGGATAGAGATTCTATAACAAAAACATCCTCACCTCGTATGTTTTCTTTAATTTCAACGTAAACTTCATCGTCGGCAAACCTTTGTATGGAAGCGTTCGTTAAGTTCTCACCAAGATAATCAGAAACACTTTTAGAAAGAGGTAAATTACTATTTCCCGCAATAATTCTCATGAATGATCTCCTTTTATAGTAATTGTTGAAATCATTCTACCATAATCATCCTCTTTTTTATGAAGTGACCGCCTGTAGCTGAAACAAAGGTGTTCGTCTTTGTAAGTATCAATGTTGACAGTGTCTATGTTTCCAACGCCTTGCTCTTCAAGCTTTAATCTAATGAATTTTTTTAGGGAAAACTGATATTTATCCTTATTGATTTCGATAAAAAATTGTCTATTTCTTATCGACTTGTCTACAAATATTTTGAAAAAGTCTGATTTCACTTCATATGAGTTTTGTCCAATACATGGCCCAATTGAACAATTTATATTGTTAATGTTTGCACCAAGGAGCTTCATACTTGATAGAGTATTTTCAATAATACCGTTCAGGGCTCCTTTCCAACCTGCATGACAAGCTCCAATAATTGATTTTTTTTGGTCAAAAAATAAGATCGGAGCACAATCGGCTGTCAGAACTGACAATATTATATTCTGATGTTTTGTTACTATACCGTCACACTTATATTCTGTTTGCTGTAATTTAGGCTCAACTATTTTGCATATGTTTGAATGTGTTTGGTGCATTGTAATCAACTTAGACCTTGGAAGATTGAAATACTTATGAATTATCTTTAAATTATCTTCTACCAATAGAGGATTATCATTTGATCCTTTACCACAATTTAGTGATGAATATTTTTTTTTACTAAAGCCACCAATTCTTGAAAAAAAACAGTGATCAACGTCGCTTAAATTTTTTGAAAAAAACATTTAAATTTCGACTTCCAATACTTTGAAAAGGCTTCCCATATGTTCATCATTAATTAATCGATTTAACTGTATTTTTATTTCCTCAGCTTTAGCTGGGTTTTGTTCACACAATTGATTTGCTCTTTCCTCAATGCCGTTCAATTTCAAAAAAGCTGATTGAGTGACAAATTTATACTCTAAAATCTTTTTATTTTTTAAGATACTTATCAAGCAATCAAAATTCACAAGGTAAGTAATGTCTTGTTTTCCAATATCATTTAATACATCAGTTTTTTTATGATTTTTAATTGACTGGATAGTGCTTTTTAAAGGATGTTTTGCGTAGCCGTAGTCAATTAATAGAAGATGTCCTTTATTTTTTTCTAAAAAGTTGATGATTTTACTAAATACCTCAATTGTTTGTGGAGAGTATTCAAAGATTTGATTATTTTTTAAATCACATCTAGATTTTGCATATATTTCACTTTCACTTCTTGCAATTTCAATATCAAATTCAAAGTCTCCATCCAATGATTTTTTTACGACTGTCTCGTAATATGTGTTGCCTCTTTTTTTTAACTGTCTTAAGGGAAGCGCATCTACAAATTCATTTGCGATAAAAAAAGAATATCGATCAGGATAATCACCAATTACTGAATGAATTTTACATTTTGGAAATTGTAATTTTAGATTTTCGATAAAATTTTTATTAATTTCATTGAAGTGAAGTGAAATATTTATTTCAGGAGATAAATGTTTATTTAATACCCTTAAAATATCATTAATGAGAGTTCCCCTTCCAGGGCCTAATTCTATTAAATTAAAGTGTTTGATATTATTTTTATTTATAACCTGAAGAATCTTGATTGCTATTGCTTCGCCAAACATTTGCGATATCTCAGGAGCAGTTATAAAATCACCTTTTTTACCAATAATCTCTTCAGAGACATAATATCCATGATCTTTATCACCATGCACTAGTTTAATAAACTCATCTAAATATATGTATGGGTTTTCGTTAAGATATTTTAGCAACTTTTCTTTAATCATTTTTTATTTGCTAAAAGTAAGATGGTCAATCCAGCTATAATCATTGGTATTGAAAGCAACATTCCCATGGTAAAAAAGTTAGCAATATACCCAACTTGTACATCGGGCTCACGGGTGAACTCTACAGAATATCTAAATACTCCATATAACAAGAGAAAGGCTCCAGAAACAAACCCAGGAGACTTGAGTTTATAATACCTAAAAATTAGAATATTTAAGATGATGAACAGCAATAGGCCTTCCAAGAATGCTTCATAGAGCTGACTGGGATGTCTAAATTGGTCATCTGCATTTGGAAAGATCATGCCAAACAAGAAATTTGCTGGCCGTCCATAAAGTTCACCATTAATAAAATTTGCTATTCTCCCAAAGAATATGCCAACAGGAGCAGAAACACATATTAAGTCACTAACTTCAAAAAAAGAGCACTTAAAGTTTCTTGAAACAAGCAAAGCTGCAATTATGATGCCTATCAATCCACCATGAAATGACAGTCCTCCTTGCCATAGGTAGAATATTTCTACAACGTTATCGCTATAGTATGCAAAATTATAAAATAATACGTATCCAATTCTAGCTCCAATTATGAGACCTAAAATTGAATAGAATACTAAGTCATCAACTAATTTTTCATTTATATTAGCTTTAACGTCATATATTTTTTTGTTAGAAGACAAGTATTTGATGTATCGCCAAGCAAATATAAAACCCACGATGTACGCTAATGAGTACCATCTAATTTCAAGTGGACCTATTGAGAAAAAAATTGGACTAATAGATGGAAAACTAAGATAAATCACGCTATTTTAAATTTGATATAAGAATAACCTAACACCATTTATGTATAGTAGAAATAAAATATTAAATAAAGTTACAGACATCTGTATAAGTTTATATGAGATCTCTTTATCTTTTAAAGATGAGATCAAAACAATGAATAAATTTAAAGAAGATAGAAAAAATACATCAGCTCAAAAGTCAAATGATAAATCTTAAAAAACAAAAATTTCTTATTATTGGCGCTGGAAATATGGGCTACGCAGTACTCAATTCATTGATTGAAAATAAGATATCATCAAAAAACATCTTAATTATTGAAAAAAAAATCACACCAAAATTAAAAAAGTTAAAGTCAAAACATAATCTTAAAATTATCAAAAATGTTCGGTTGCTTAAATATAAATTTGTACCATCTATTTCATTAATTTCTGTAAAGCCAAATCAATTAAACGCTGCAGTTGACAGTTCTTTAGAAAAATTTTTGTCTAATTCTCTTATTGTGTCGATCGTAGCAGGAAAGAAGATTTCTGATTTAAAAAAAATATTTACTCTAAATAAAGGTATTGTGAGAGCTATGACAAATACCCCAGCATCAGTCAATATGGGTACAACTCTCGTTTGTTTTGATAAAACAATTAAAAGTGATCAAAAGAAAATAGTTAGGAATTTCCTATCATTACTAGGGCAAATAAATGAAACTAAAAATGAGAAAGTTATTGACGATTTTACAGCAATCTTTGGTAGTGGCCCTGCCTATATATTTCTTTTCATTGAAACGCTTATTAAAATAGCTGATAAGTCTGGGTTCAAAAATTCAAAAAATATGGTTCTTCAAACTTTTCTTGGGTCTCTTTTGCTTCTTTTAAATGAAAAAGATAGTCCAATACATTTAAAAAAGAGTGTTACTAGTAAGGGAGGAACAACTGAAGCTGCGCTAAAAATATTAGAAAACAAAAATGGCCTTAGTACTCTAATTTCTAAAGCCATAGATAAAGCAAAGAAAAGGTCCAGGGAGCTCAGTAAGGCTAATTAATTTTGTATTACTATAGCTACTTCCAAGCCACCTAAATAACTATCATGCAAACTTATTTTTCCGTTTATTGAGCCTAGTAGTGATTTAGTAGTTGCCAGACCTAAACCTGAATTTGTCTTGTTTTGATTTCTACTTTTGTCAATCCTATAGAAGGGCTTGAATACATTTGCTTTTTCTTCATCATCAATACCTGGGCCGTTGTCGTGAATATTGATTTTAATCATTTTGCTATTCACCTCAGCTTTGATGATAATTCTGCCTGCTTTATCAATCGCATTATTCAAAATATTTGTAATTGACCGTACAAATACATTTTCATTTACCGTTGCAGCCTCATCGTTGAGTACCTCTAGTTCAATTTTGTGGTTTCTAAAATGAACATCATTTTTAATTTTAATGATAGCTTCTATAGGGTTAATCACAGACCTATCTTTTGAATCATCAGAGGCTGCGAAATCAAGGTATTCAATTAGCATTTCATTCATATGATTAATTTCATCATTAATATCTTGTTTTATATCCTTATTATCTAGTGTTTCTATTATTAGTTTCATTCTGGTTAATGGTGTCTTTAAATCATGACTTACCCCAGCAAGCATTAGAGAGCGTTGATCAATTTGTTTTAATATTCGATTCTTCATTTTTATAAATTCTTTACCAGCCTGTCTAACTTCAAGGGCTCCTGAAATTTTAAAATTATCTAACTCTTGTCCTTTGCCAAATTGCTCTGCTGCCTTTGCCAAATTACTAATTGGTTTTACTTGATTTTTAAGAAATAAATAAGAAATGAGAACTAATATAAGTGCGGATATAATCTGCCAACCGAGAAAAATATGATTTCGAGCGGTAGTTATCCTATCTTTTGGAAAAGTAAGCATTATAAATGAGGAATCAAATTGTATAATCACTTCAATTGTATCATTAAGCGTCTCTTTGATTGAAAAAGGATTTTCAATTCTTGTGGCTAGTTCTTGACTAAAACTATTAAGAATTTGCGTATTATAATTTTCTGTCTCATCAAAAAATTCTATCTGGTCATAAGTATTTACATCAAATAAAAATATTTCTTGTACATCTTTTATATTAATTAAAGAACCTTGGCCTTCATCATATTGTCTAGCAACCATTTGTATTTCCATTGCAACTGACCTTGAAAGCCTATTGAGGGTACGCTCCCACAAACTATTATAGTAGTAGGATAAAATAATTAATTGAAACATAACTATAGGAAACAAAACTATTAAAATTGTTCGGCCTAGTAAGCTTGTAGGAAGTAAATTTCTAAACATTATCTAATCAATCCACAGTTCATATCCTGAACCTCTTTTTGTTCGCAAAAATCTAGGTATTTTGGGATTCTTTTCAATTTTCTTTCTTAACCTATTAATACATACATCTAATGTACGTTCCTGCGAAAAATTTAACTCTGTTATTAATTGATCTCTAGAAAATGACTTGCCTGGGTTAGCGGAGAGGAGTTGCAAAATTTTTAACTCATTTTGATTAAGCGATAAGTCTGCTGTTCTTCCTTTTATGGACCCACTTGATAAATCTATTACTATATTATCTAGTTGGATCTTACTTTTAATATTTTTAGTCGATGTTTTATTAATTATATTTCTTATTCTTAGTAGTAATTCCTTAGGTTCAAAAGGTTTACTTAAATAATCATCAGCACCAATTTCGAGTCCATGAACTCTATTCTCCGACTCATTCATAGCCGTTAGATGGATTATAGGCGTGAGAGATGACTGCCTTATATCCTTTGTGAGCTCGTAGCCATCTTGTCCTGGCATCATGATATCTACGATTAGTAGATCAAAAACTATATACTTAAGTAACTCTTTGGCCTCTTCTGCATTAGCAGCAGTAGAAATAAGAAAGCTATGTTCTATTAAATATGATTTTAAAAGGTTTCTAATTTTGTCATCATCGTCAACAATAAGTAAGTGTTGTAGATTGTTATTCATTATTTTTTTCTATTAAACTGTTTACTACCATATTAAATCCCTGAACAGCGTTAGCCCCAGATTTAACATAAGATTTTGAGAGTCTATCTATTAAAGGTTTAATAACATTATTTAATTTGTCTTTAGCAGTATCGGTGAGATATAAATTCTTTTTTCTGCCATCATCAGAATTAATTTTTTGAATAATAAATTTTTCCTTTAATAAACTTCTTAAAACTCTATTCAAACTTTGTTTTCTGATATCAAGAATATTTAACAGTTCATTAAATATTATCCCAGGATTTAAATTTATTATTAAAAGACATCTAATATCAGCCATGCCAAGCTGTTCATCATCTAAATTATTAAATATTTCTTTTTCAAATATTCTATTAGCTTCAAAAAAATTATTTAATGAAATTTTGATACGGTCTTCACGAAGATAGAGCAGAGAAGATGCTTTGTTATTGGATGTATTTAAGTCAGCCACTATGACATAGTTACGATAAAAATATATATTAATCAAGGAGTTTTTCTGTTATGTAATCTATTCTTAAATTAAATAAAAAATATATGGAAATACCACCATTTGATAACAGAGATGGCTTTATATGGATGAATGGCAAATTTATTCCATGGAACGATGCTAAATGTCATGTCATCACCCAAGGACTTCATTATGCAAGTTCTGTTTTTGAAGGTGAGAGGGCCTATAAAGGAAAAATATTTAAATCTGAAGAACATACGAAAAGACTATTTAAGTCAGCTGAAACAGTTGGCATAAAAATTCCCTATACTCAGGAAGAAATTAACCAGGCTAAAGATGATTTAATCAGTAAGATGGGTTATCAAGATTGTTATGTTCGTCCAATTGCCTGGCGTGGAAGTCAGCAGATGGGATTATCGACATCTAATGCTGATATAAATGTTGCCATTGCCGTCTGGGATGATTGGGCATCATATTTCAAAATTGAAGATAGAAAAGCAGGCCTAAGGTTGATTACATCACCTTGGAAACGACCAGCACCTGATACTGCTCCATGTGAGGCTAAAGCATCAGGACCTTATGTTATTTGTACAATGTCAAAGGAATATGCGGAGAGTAAAGGTTACAATGATGCTTTAATGCTGGATTACAGAGGTTATGTAGCGGAAGGAACAGGGGCGAACATATTTTTCATAAAAAATAAAACAATACATACACCTATACCAGATTGTTTCCTAAATGGCATAACTAGGCAAACAGTTATTGAGATGGTGACAAAAAAAGGATTCTCAGTTGAGGAAAAACATATAATGCCGGATGAAATGGCTAACTATGAAGAGGCTTTTTTAACTGGGACAGCCGCTGAAATTACTCCAATACAATCAATTGATAGTATTCAATTTAAGACTGGCGATGAAAGTCAAAATTTTCAGTTCATGCAAGATTATCACGATCTAGTAAGATCTTAGTTAAAAAATCTTTCTATAGTATTGATAACCACTATATAACGACGCTATCATGGCAATCCATAAAAGCGCTATGCCAAAATTGTTAATTAATAATAAACTACTGTACACATCAGCCAAGAGTATCAAAAATAAGCCGCTCATTTGAGCTGCAGTTTTATATTTACCTAAATTTGATACAGGTATTTCTTTTTTGTTATCATCACTTGATGCATATTCTCTCAAGCCAGAAATAAATATTTCTCTAGCTATAATTAGATATGCAGGTATCAGATGTATTCCTAACAACATGCTATCTGAAATAAAAGTAATCAAGATAAGAACTACAAAGAGTTTATCAGCGATGGGATCAAGCATTTTTCCAAAGTTTGATGTATTTTTTGTCTTTCTAGCAATTAAACCATCAAGATAATCAGTAATCGACATCACAATAAATAAAACTATTGATAAGAAATTTATTAAATTTGAATCAGAAAAAATTAATATTATTAGGACTGGAAGCAGTACTATTCTTGAAATTGTTAATATGTTTGGTAACTTGGACATCAATCATTAAAGTAAGCATATATTTTTTCTGATAGCAACCTGCTTATTCCCTTAACCTTCATAATATCTTGAGATGATGCAGTTTTAATATTTTTAATTGATCCAAAATGATTCAGTAGTAGCTTTTTTCTTACTCTTCCCAGGCCTTCAATTGGCTCTAATTCTGATGTGTGCATTTCTTTTTTTCTTTTGTCTCTGTGAGCGCCAATAGCATATCTATGTGATTCATCTCTGAGCCTTTGCATAAAGAAAAATGAAGGTGTATCTTTCTTTATATAATTTTTCTTATCATTGAAAATAATCTGATCTAGGCTCTCCTTTCTTCCTTCGCCCTTAAAAATTGACGCTAATTTAATTTTATTTAAATTTTTCTCATCTAATATTTTTTTAGCCAGATCATAATGGCCTTTGCCACCATCTATTATGAGAAGCTCAGGTAAATTTTGATATTTTTTTTGATTTTTTATTGCTTCAGAAGAAAATCTTCTCTCTAGAACATGCCGCATCATGCCATAGTCGTCCCCAGGTTTAACCTTGTTTGAATCAATATTAAATTTTCTATAAGATTTTTTATCAAAACCTTCGTTTGAAAATACAATCATGGCTCCAACAGCATTTTTGCCAAATAAGTGACTGTTATCAAAAGCTTCTATTCGATTAATATCATGGGTAATTCCTAAATCTTTTTTTAAGGCTTTTAAATTTTCTTTATCAGAGAACGACTGGGTAATATGATTTTTTAGTGATAATTCAGAATTCCTTATTGCATAATTAATGATTTCTAATTTTTTACCTTGTTTCGGGATTGAAAAATTTGTTTGATAAGAATAAATCGATTTTAGAGAGTTTTTAATGAGTTTAGAATTATTAATGGGAGTATTTATGAGTACATTTTTTGGAGGTGAATACTTTGTGTAAAAATCAACTATAAACCTCTCCAATATTTCATAAGTTTCAACTTCTTCTCCATGTTTTGGAAAGTATGATCTATTCCCCCAATTCTGGCCTGATCTGTATATGAATACTTGCACGCAAGATTTGTTTCCTTTTCTTGAAATAGATATCACGTCAGTATTTTTAATGTCATGCAAGTTTATATTCTGTTGACTTTGTATTTGAGTTAAAGCTTCAATTTTATCTCTATAACTTGCAGCCTTTTCATAATTCAAAATTTCACTTTCTCTTTCCATCTTCTTTGAAAGCTCTGCCTGTAGAGTACTGTGATGGCCTGAAAGAAAATTCTCAGCATTTTTAACTGTTGAATTGTAGTCTTTTTTATTAATTGTATCATTTACACAAGGACCGCTGCATCGTTCAATTTGATAAAGAAGGCAGGGTTTTGATCTATTTTCAAATATTGTGTCATCACATGAACGCAGTAAGAAAACTTTCTGTAATATTTTTAATGTATAATTAAGAGAGTTAATTGTTGCAAATGGCCCAAAATACTTTCCTTTAAATTTTTGCTTACCTCTATGTTTTGTAATTTGTGGATATTCCTGTTCATGGTTAATAAAGATATAAGGAAACGATTTGTCGTCACGAAGAAGTATATTAAATGGTGGCTTTAGTTTCTTGATTAAATTTGCCTCTAAAAGCAATGCTTCTTTTTCAGTTTGTGTAATTACAACGTCAATAGTTGATATTTTACTGACCATTCTTTTTATGCGGTTTGATAAATTATTACCATTCAGGTAACTTTTAAGGCGATTTTGAATATTCTTGGCTTTGCCTACATAAAGTATTTCATCTTTTTCATTCAGCATTTTATAAATGCCTGCAGAAGTAGGGGATTGATTTATAATTTCTTTTAGATTTTCTGTACTATTCATTTTTAAGCGCGTGAGCGCTCAATTTCAATACCAGCACTCGCAGCCTCTTTTATTGCGTCTAATTTTTCTAGCCTAATTTTCATTGTCTCAATTCTTTTATTTTTGAAACATTCTTGAAATATCTTTTCAGCTAACTTCTCAAGAAGAATTGTATGTCCAGCACCTATAATTTTTTTAATTTTTTTTGATATTTGATTATAGCAAACAACACTTTGTAATCTGCTGTCATTAATTGTTTTAGGGTTTTTAACTTTAGCAATAACATTTATTCTAAGTGGCTGTCGTTTCAACTTTTCATGTTTGTAGACACCAATGTTTGCGTCAATCATGAAATCATTTAAAAATATCAAATCATACCCTGACAACGGATCTACTAAATCCGTATTTGATTTTAAATCGCTAATTTTTAGTACATTTTTATGATTCATGATAAATGCTCCCCCCCGTCAACGGCTATAAATTGACCTGTAATTGACTTTGATTCAAGCAGAAATTTAACTGATTTTGCTATTTCTTCCGGAGGTGAACCAATCTTTAAAATTGTATTTTTTAATGACTTATCAAAGTGTTTCTTTGATTGATGAATATTTTTTAAAGTTGGTCCGGGACCAATTGAATTAACTCTAATATTTGGAGCAAAAGATTTAGCTAATATTGGCGTTGCTGCATAAAGAGCAGCCTTTGCAATTGAGTAAGAAAGAAATGAAGTATCAGCGTTGACTACATTTTGATCTAAAATATTTATGATATGCCCGTTGGAGTTTTTTGGTAAGTGCTTTTTGAATTCTTTGGATAATATCAAAGGCGCATACAAATTTATATTCATATGATCGTACCACAAGCCATCATTGAGTGTTTCAATATTGTCATTTAAAAATAGAGAAGCATTGTTAACAAGAAAATCGACTGATCCATAAATTTTTTTTGATTTTAATATTATTTTTGAAACTTGACCTGGTTTATTTAAATCGCACTTAATTATTTCGCATTGATTTCCAGATTTTATCAGACTATTTTTTAAATCTTTAGCCTCTTTAATAGAGCTATTATAATGAATAACAAAATTTAGATTATTATTCCTCAAACTTAAAGCAATGGCTTTACCAATTCTTTGAGCACCTCCAGTAATTAAAATAGTTTGTTTTTTCATGATACTGAATAAGTTATATATACCACATATGACACTAGAAAACCCAAAGCAAATATTTTATTCAATTTCATTTTTAATAATGACATTGCTGTAATGATTAATGTCACCAATACCAACACGTTAAGATGTATTAAATCTGTATTTTCTAATGAAAAATCTAAGTTTCTTGATTTAATTATTATTGCACCTGGCAAGAAAACAAAAAGAATATTCATTATATTGCTTCCAATAATGTTACCGATGCCAATAGAACCTTTTTTTCTTATGTAAGAAATTACTACAGTAGCTAGCTCAGGAAGTGAGGTGCCAATTGCTAAAATAGATATTCCTATTATTGTCTCTTCTAATCCAAAAGTTGTAAATATACTAAGTGAACTGTCTAAAAATATTTTTCCACCAATAAAGATGCCAATAAATGAAAATAAAAGAATTACATAGGCTCTATTACTAAATTCTTTGAATTTAACTTCTTCATTATTAGACTCATAATTTTTAAGTAGGTTCAAAAAAAGTATTACAAAAACTATTAATCCAATAATAATTGTAAAGTTTAGAGAGCTTGCAATATAGAACATTGCTGCAAAATAGAATGTTAGTATTAGCAAAAAACTATTATCCTTAAGTCCAATATTACTTAAATCTATTTTAAAAAAAAGTGAGGCAGTGCCTAAAATAAGTAAAATATTAGCAATGTTTGAGCCAATAATGTTACCAATTATCGCGTCTGTTGCTGGAATTTCTTTAAAAGCTGCGAATAAGGTAATAACTAGTTCGGGAGCTGATGTACCGAACGCAACAATTGTTAGTCCTATAAGAATAGGCGATAGTTGAAATTTTTTTGCGATTGAATCAGAGGAATTTATCATCATGTCAGCGCTATAAAGCAAGAGTACAAGTCCAATCAATAAAATTAAAATATCGACAAACATTTATGTGAAATACTTCCTTTTGCTTCTTCTATTCTTTTTATACTGTCCAAGATTATTAGATGGTAATTCTAATTGATTATTTTCAAGTCTTTTTATTTCATCTCTTAACTTTGCAGCTTCCTCAAAATTTAAGTCATCGGCTAAATCAATCATGTTCTTTTTAAGCCCTTTGATATGCTTTTGCAAATTATCTCCTACAAGATTATTATTCTCACCATCTAATTCAACGCTAACCCTATCATTTTCATATATACTCTCTAAAATATCACTGATATCTCTTTTAATAGACTCAGGAGTGATCTTATTTTCAAGATTGAATCTTTTTTGAATCTCTCTTCTTCTATCAGTCTCTTTTATTGCTTTTTTAATACTTTCTGTTTCTTTATCAGCATAAAGAATCACCCTGCCATCGACATTACGAGCTGCTCTTCCAATAGTTTGAACAAGCGATCTTTCAGACCTTAAGAACCCTTCTTTGTCAGCATCAAGAATAGCCACTAATGCGCACTCAGGTATATCGAGTCCTTCTCTAAGTAAATTAATCCCAACCAGAACATCGAACATACCTTTTCTTAAATCTCTAATTATTTCAATTCTTTCTAAAGTATCGATGTCTGAGTGCATATACTTTACTTTAATTCCATTCTCGTGCATGTACTCTGATAAATCTTCAGACATTCGTTTAGTTAAGGTTGTAACTAAGACTCTATACTTCATATCAATGATTTTTTTACATTCAGAGATCAGGTCTTCAACTTGTGTTTTTGCAGGTCGTATCTCAATATCTGGATCTATAAGTCCAGTTGGCCTAATAATTTGTTCAGTGAATACACCTTGAGTTTTTTGCATTTCCCAAGGCCCTGGTGTGGCAGAAATAAAAAGACTTTGAGGTCTCATCATTTCCCATTCTTCAAATTTTAATGGCCTGTTATCAAGGCACGAAGGCAGTCTAAATCCATATTCTGAAAGTGTCGTTTTTCTGCTTCTATCGCCTTTATACATGCCCTCAAGTTGTGGGATTGTTACATGGCTTTCATCTACAAATAATAATGAATTTTCTGGCAAGTACTCAAATAGTGTTGGTGGCGCTTCACCCGGTTTACGACCAGACAAATATCTCGAGTAATTTTCAATCCCTGGACAACTTCCCGTTGCTTCAATCATTTCTAAATCAAAACGTGTTCTTTCCTCTATGCGTTGAGCTTCAATTAATTTATTTTCTTTTTTAAATTCTGGAACTCTGATTTCTAAATCTTTTCGAATTTGTTTAATTGCAGTTTGCAATGTAGGTCTTGGAGTAACATAGTGACTATTCGCATATATTTTTATAGTTTCTAGTTCATCAGTTTTCTTTCCGGTTAAGGGATCAAATTCATTAATTGTCTCAAGCTCATCACCAAAAAGTGATAATTTCCATGCCCTGTCTTCATAATGAGAGGGAAAAATTTCTATAAGGTCTCCTCTAACTCTGAAAGTGCCTCTATGGAAATCTGTATCATTACGTGTGTATTGAAGAGTGATTAGTTTTTGTATTATTTCATTGCGTCCAATTTTTTGATTTTTTTCAAGCTTTATGGTCATAGACCGGTATGTTTCAACTGAACCAATTCCATAAATACATGATACACTTGCAACAATAATGACATCTTTTCTCTCAAGTAATGACTGTGTAGCTGAGTGTCGCATGCGATCAATTTGTTCATTAATTGACGCTTCCTTTTCTATATAAGTGTTTGATCTTGGAACGTAAGCTTCGGGAATATAATAATCATAATACGAGACAAAATATTCAACAGCATTATTTGGAAAAAATGATTTCATCTCACCATACAGTTGAGCGGCTAACGTTTTGTTTGGAGCAAGAATCAATGTTGGTCTTTGTACTCTCTCTATAATTTTTGCCATGGTGAATGTTTTACCTGATCCTGTTACTCCCAGTAATACTTGCTCCATCTCATTGCCATTAATGCTTTTGACAATTTCTTCAATGGCCTGAGGCTGGTCCCCCGCAGGACTATATTCAGATGTGACTTTTAGTAGCTCAGTATTAGGCATTTATTTTCTATTTTTTCAATTTTAGTTGAGTATACTTAATTTGTAATATAATTGCTGATTAATCAAATAACAATTATTGGAGAAAAAACATTGGTAACTCTATCTAAAAGCATCAAACGAATAAAGCCTTCAGCTACTATGGCAGTTACTCAGAAAGCCCGGGAGTTAAAGGCTCAAGGCAAAAATATAATTGGTTTAGGAGCAGGAGAACCTGATTTCGATACTCCTGATAACATTAAGAAAGCGGCTATTGATGCAATCAAAGAGGGCGATACAAAATATACTGCGGTTGATGGAACACCTGCACTAAAAGAAGCTATTCAGTCAAAATTCAAAAGAGAAAATAATTTGGACTACGGACTAAATGAAATTTCTGTGGGAACAGGAGGTAAGCAAATTATTTTTAATGCAATGGCGGTGACTCTAGATTCATTAGATGAAGTTATAATTCCTGCGCCTTATTGGGTAACCTATCCTGATGTAGTAAATTATTTTGATGCAAAGCCCATAATCATTACATGCGGCGAAGAAACAGGCTTTAAAATTACTCCTGATCAACTTGAAAAAGCGATTAATAAATCAACAAAGTGGTTTATTTTGAATTCACCTTCTAATCCTACGGGTTCATGTTACACAGAAGATGAGCTTATCGCCTTATCGAAAGTTCTCGAGAATCATCCCCACGTTAATATTATGACTGACGATTTATACGAACATCTAATCTATGATGATGTTCAGTTTCATACTCTTGTAAGTGTTGCCCCTTTTCTAAAGGATCGTACTCTAACTCTAAATGGCGTGAGCAAGGCTTATGCCATGACGGGATGGAGAATAGGTTATGCTGGAGGAAATCAGGATTTGATTAAAGCAATGGGTAAATTACAATCACAGTCAACCAGTAACCCCACTTCAATAAGTCAGGCAGCTGCAGTGGAGGCCTTAAATGGCGATAATTCTTTTATAGCTGAGAGATCACAGGTATTTAAGAAAAGAAGAGACAACCTAATCTCTGAATTGAACAGCATGAATGGAATTTCATGCAGAAAACCTGAAGGTGCCTTTTATGTATTTCCTTCATGCCAGGGTGTTATTGGTAAGACTGATGATTCTGGTAAAATAATTAGTAACGATCAAGAATTTACAACTTCGTTACTAGAGCAAGCAGGAGTTGCTGTAGTGCAAGGGTCTGCGTTTGGACTTGAGGGATATTTTAGAATTTCTTATGCTACTTCAGATGAAAATTTAGAAGAAGCATGTTCTCGCATGCGGGTTTATTTAGAAAATTTGAAATAATTTAGGATTTTTCTGCTAGAAACTTTTCTGCTTCAAGCGCAGCCATACATCCCATGCCAGCTGCAGTCACTGCTTGACGATATGTTTTATCCTTTACATCTCCTGCAGCATAAACTCCGTTAACATTTGTTAAGGTTGAGTCAGGTTTTGTGATAATATATCCTTCATTATCCATCTCAACTTGATTTTTAAAAATCTGTGTAGCAGGATCATGTCCTATTGCAATAAACACTCCGTCTAATTCGATATCTTGTATCTCGTTTGTTTTAACATTTTTGACTTTGATACCTTTCACATTGAGAGGATCTTCGTCTCCTAGAATATCTTGCAATTGATGGTCCCAGATACATTTAACTTTTTCATTATTAAATAATCTATCTTGAAGTATTTTTTCAGCTCTCAACTCATCTCTTCTGTGTATTAAATAAACTGTTGATGCAAAATTAGTTAAATACAAAGCCTCTTCAACAGCTGAATTGCCACCACCAATAACAGCAACTTTTTTTTCTTTAAAGAAAAAGCCATCACATGTAGCACAGGCAGAAACTCCGTAACCTTGAAATTTCTTTTCAGAGTCTAGGCCTAACCATCTTGCTTGCGCACCCGTCGAAATGATTACTGAGTCGGCGGTATAAGTTTTGCCAGACTCACTCATGGCTTTAAAAGGTGTTGATTTAAAATCTACACTATCAATAATATCGCTAATTATTTTTGTCCCAACATTTTTTGCTTGAGCCTCCATTTGCTCCATTAGCCAAGGTCCTTGTATTACATCCCCGTAACCAGGGTAATTTTCTACATCAGTAGTAATTGTTAATTGACCTCCTGGCTGAATTCCCTGTACAAGTGTAGGTTCCAACATAGCTCGCGCAGCGTAAATGGCAGCTGTGTACCCTGCAGGCCCTGAACCTATTATGAGAACTTTTGAATGCATTTGGCTTTTAGTATAATTTATATATTATCGAGTTAATTTAAAGAATTTTATATATATTAAGATTCTAGATAATATCTAAATGAATAATTTCAAGACTAACAAGTTAGCATGGTGTTTAACCGATGGCTCAGCTGGCATGATTAGTCAAGTCAGAGGCCTTGCTGAAGCACTTAATGTAAGCTATGAACTGAAAGAGGTAAAACTTAATTTCCCATGGAATAAGCTGCCAGTTAATTTATTGCCTTTGTCTAATAAGATGTTCAAGAATTTGGGAGAGTTTAGTTTAGATGGAAAAGCTCCTGATATATTGATTTCGTGTGGCAAAAGAAGTATCTATGCCTCACTATTTATTAAAAAAAAATCTAATAGTCCAATTTTCTCTATTCACATTCAGAACCCAAAAATAAATACAAATAATTTTGATGTAGTAGTTGTGCCGTCTCACGATAAGATTTATGGGCAGAATGTTATAACTACTGATCTTGCTATAAATCATATAACGCCCAAACTGTTAGTAAAGCATGCAGAGGAAATGAAGGATAGTTTTGGATCAATTCAAAAACCAATTTGTACGGTTTTTATTGGTGGTAAAAGCAGAAATTACAAATTTGATCAATCTAATGTTATCGAATTAGCAAAGACTCTAGACAAAGTGATGAATAATAATAATGTCCAAATGTTTATTGTTTTTTCAAGAAGGACAGACGAATTTATAAAAGATTATTTAAAAAAGAAATACTCAAAACAAAATATTGTTTGGGAAGGAAAAGAGAATCCTTACTTAGCTCTTATGCATTACTCAAAATACCTAATCTGTACTTCAGACTCAGTTTCAATCATATCTGAATCAGTGTCTGCAAAAAAACCAGTTTTTATATACAAGTTACCTACATCAAAAAGAAATAATCGAATTGAAAGTTTTATATCAACTTTGGTCAAAAAAAATTATGTAAAAATATTATCAGATAGATTAGAGGATCATTCTAATTCTTATGAGAATGAAACAACGGAAGTAGCCAAAACAATTAATGAAAGATATAGTAATCAATAATGTCATTAGTTAATGCTCTAAAGAACGATTTAAATCATTTCAAAGAACCTTTCAATCACTGGACATTAGAAAATCCATTGTCAGAAACTTTAATAGACGAGGTTTATGATATCAAATTTCCAGAGGGTGATGTGATATTTGATGGAACTAGAGCAGGCGACAAAACAGGAAATAATCTTTTAAGTAAATTAAGAGTTTTCATTACAAAGGAAAATTCTTCTGATTATCCTGAATTGTATAAACTTGTGAAAGAAATGCAATCAAAGGAGTGTACGGATTTAATTTCAAAAATGATTAACAGAAATTTATCAAATTCCTTTGTAAGGGTTGAAGTAATTGCTGATAAAAATGGTTTTTGGCTTGAGCCTCACTGCGACATAAAAGAGAAATTAATGTCGTCAATTTTATTTGTTAATAGGTATGGAGAAAACGAAAATCTTGGAACTGATTTTTATACTCCTGACCTTAAAGTTGCAAAGACCTTACCTTATAGAAATAATTTTGGGTATATTTTTACTTCAGAAAAAGACTCATGGCATGGATTAGAAAAAAAATATATCAAAAATGAAAGACGATGCTTACAATTAAATTATGTAACGTTTGAAACAGAGTGGCCCGTATATTGATGGTAAAAAAAACGCTCGATAGTGTAGATTTAAAAATACTAAGGATACTTCAAGATGAGGGAAGAATATCCAATCTAGATCTTTCAAAAAAAATTAGTATGTCACCGCCTCCGACCCTTAGAAGAGTGCGTGACTTAGAAGACAATGGCTATATTGATGGATTTAGAGCTAACCTTGATCCAACAAAATTAGGATATGACTTAACAGCATGGATTTTTATCAGTCTAAAGAACCAGAATGAGGAGAGCCTGAGTGCTTTTGAAAAACAGATATGGGGATGGGAAGCGATAAGGGAGTGTTTTATGCTTAATGGCGAAATAGACTTTATTTTGAAATGTGTTGTTAAAAATATGAATGAATTTAATGATTTTTTGACGCAAAACATCACACCCAATGAAAATATCTCAAGTGTTAAAACTGCATTTGTAATAAAGAATACTAAAAAACTAGGTAACGTTCCTTTAGACTAGTGAAAGCTAGTAATTTGATTAACTTCAAGATCGTTGTTGCGTAATTCCTTAATTGAATTTATGGCTGCTCTTGCCCCTGATATAGTGAGAAAGTAAGGTAGACTCTTCATTAATGCTGTTCTTCTCACACTAAAGGAATCATTTATAGATTTTCTGCCCTCTGTTGTGTTTATTAGTATATCTATATTTTCATCTAATAAATCTTCCACAATGTGAGGTGAACCTTGAGATACTTTATTAATCTTACTCACATTAATTCCTTGATCCATTAAATATGAAGCCGTGCCATGTGTAGCCTTAATTTTAAATCCAAGTTTTTGAAAGGACCTAACAATAGGTACTATTTTTGGTTTATCAGAATTCTTAACGGATACGAATAAATTACCTTTCTTTGGAAGAGGGTTTGATGAAGCTAATTGGCATTTAATAAATGCCGCTTCAAATGACTTATCAATCGCCATGACTTCTCCTGTCGATTTCATCTCAGGACCTAATATTGTGTCAACATTTGGAAATCTTTTGAAAGGAAACACTGGTTCCTTAATTGAAATGTATTCTTTTTTACTTTCTTTGAAATCTCTCTTATTTAATTTCTTACCCATTGCAACATTTAGTGCAATCTTAACAACGGGGTTTCCTGTTGCTTTTGCAACAAAAGGAACTGTTCTACTACTTCTAGGATTAACTTCTAAAAGGAAGATATTATTGTTTTGTATAGCAAATTGAATATTTAAAAGACCTTTTACATCAAGTGCTATTGCAAGTTTTTTTGTTTGTTTCTCAATATCTTTTATAATTTTTTCTGATAACGAGTATGGAGGTAGTGTACATGTTGAGTCGCCTGAATGTATTCCTGCTTCTTCAATATGTTCCATAATACCTGCAATAATTACTTTTTTTCCATCAGACACGGC
>ERZ802830.1458-NODE-1458-length-22594-cov-9.16625_pt1 | contig 22594 bp, 19 predicted proteins | sample MGYA00345654_ERZ802830 | MGnify/ENA primary metagenome ERZ802830 (study PRJEB30503, sample SAMEA104212375) | marine metagenome | biome: Westerlies Biome; feature: [SRF] surface water layer (ENVO:00010504) within the epipelagic zone...; material: water...
TAATATCATTTCTTTTTTTTACCTCTGGAAAGTAATTGAGTAATGAGTTCTTAATAATTACTCGATAATTTGCATCCATAATTTTTTCAGATTCTCTGTTTCCTTCAGGATCAATTATTTTTGGATCAAAAAATACATCTAATTGTATTACAGTATTATTAAAAGCTTTTTTGCCACTCATGAATATGGTGGTTAAAATTATAACTAAAAAGGTGATGGCAGATATGATTCCAAATAACCCAAAAAGTTTGAAGTTTTTTTCGCTTCTCCTTCTTTTTTTCAATGATTGTTCTATTGTTTTTGTAACCTTACTCATATCGTTCTCTATATTTATGAACTATTTTAAGTGCTAGTAAATTAAGTATGAGTGTTATAACAAATAATGTAATCCCAAGTGCAAAAGCTGCGAGTGTTTTTGTGCTGTCAAACTCCTGATCACCGACCAACAAAGTTACAATTTGTACCGTAACTGTTGTTACAGCCTCAAACGGATTTGCCGTCAGATTTGCTGCGATACCTGCCGCCATAACAACGATCATTGTTTCTCCGATTGCTCTCGAAATTGCTAACAAAATTGCACCCATTATACCTGGAAGAGCCGCAGGTAGGACGACCTTTTTTATAGTTTCTGATTTTGTTGCTCCCATTGCGAATGAACCATCTCTAAGAGTTTGTGGGACAGCTGAAATTACATCATCAGACAAAGAAGAAATAAATGGAATAATCATTATTCCCATAACACCACCTGCCGCAATTGCACTTTCGGATGCAATACTAAATCCTAAAAAATCTGCTAAATCTTTGAAGAAAGGACCAACGGTTATAGCGGCAAAAAAACCATAAACCACTGTAGGAACACCAGCTAAAACCTCTAGCACCGGCTTAATTATACTTCGAGTATTATTCGAGGCATATTCTGAAAGGTATATAGCCGATGTTAATCCAATGGGAATTGAAACAAACATAGCAATTAATGTTATTAATAGAGTTCCTGCAAATATTGGAACTGCTCCAAATGAGCCTTGGCTTGCAACTTGATCTTCTCTAATAGCCATTTGTGGACTCCATGATAAGCCAAATAGAAAATCTAGTATTGGTATTTGATTAAAAAATCTGAGAGCTTCAAAAATCAAAGAAAAGACGATTCCAACTGTTGTGACTATCGCCACTATGGAACATAGAATTAAAAAATATACATTTGATTTTTCAACTGATTGCCTTGCTTTAAATCCTTGACCTATTTTTTTTAAAGAAAACAAACATAGCAGTGAACTTATTCCGAGAATAAACCATAAAGCATATGCCCTATAAGAAGTCGAAATTTTCTCATAGTATAATGCTCCATCTATTAAACGTTGATCGGTTCCAGGAAATGGATTTCCTATATTTACAGATTTGACCCTATCTACCAACATTTGTGTGCCCCCAACAAACTCTTCTTTTATTTCAGGGGATAAAAAAGAAAATAATAAATTATCAAAGATATGCGATTTTATAGTGAACCAGAAGAGGAGACCTATTAATGCTGGAATAATAAGCCATATCACTGCATTTTCTCCGTAATATTTTGGGAGAGAAGGCAGTTGATTTTCTTTTGTTAAACTGGAGTTGAGGCGAATGGCCTTAGTGTTCCCATACCAATATGCAGTGATTGCAATTATTATTATGAAAACACTAAAAGACCAAAAACCCATATATTAATACTATATTAAAAACACTTATTTTTTAAGAACTTTAGCGTCAAACTTAGCTAATTTTTTACCATCTTGTTCAAAGCTAGCTCTTAGGTCTTCAGCAAGTGGAATTAGTCCTTTAGAAACTAAATAACCATCCTTACCTATAGCCTTTGCTGAAGTAAATTCCTTGACATATTCCTTAATTCCAGGAATTACACTTGCATGTGCATTCTTAATATAAAAGAATAGCGAACGTGAAACTGGATATTTCCCAGAAGAGATAGCTTCAAATTCAGGGAATACTCCATCAACTTTTGCCGCTTTAACCTTATCTCTATTTTGATCAAGGAATGAATACCCAAAGACTCCTAGGGCACCAGGATCGGCAACTAATTTTTCAATAATAAGATTATCATTTTCTCCAGCCTCGACATAAGGACCATCTTCTCGTATAGATCTACATTGAGATTTATAAAGTTTTTTATCCTTTTTCTTTAACGCCTTTCTTCCAGCGAATTTTTTACATCCTCTTTCTATAGCAAGCTCGTTAAAGGCATCCCTAGTACCAGATGTTGGTGGTGGTCCAATGACAACAATAGGAGCATTGGGCAAAGAGGGGTTTACTTCATTCCAGGTTTTGTATGGATTTGGTTTAACTGTATCTCCATTCGCATCTGCAGGAACATCCTTTGCTAATGCAAGATAAATGTCTTTAAGTGTTAATTCAAGAGTAGGTCCAGATTTAGCGTTAGCCATTGCAATTCCATCAAAACCGACTTTAATTTCAGTGATATCTGTAACACCATTCTTTGAACATTTTTTTACTTCTTTGGATTTTATTCTTCGAGAGGCATTAGTAATGTCAGGATGTTCCGTTCCTAGACCCTTACAAAAGAGTTTGAGTCCACCACCAGAACCAGTAGATTCAATAACTGGAGTCTTGAAACCGCTTGTTTTACCAAACCTTTCGGCTACAACAGTAGCAAAAGGATAAACTGTTGAAGAGCCAACAATTTTTATTTGATCACGTGCAACTGCACTTCCGGTAACACCAAAAGCAAAAAGAGCTGCAATTAATAAAGTTTTTTTCATTTAAATTCCTCATTAAAAGTTAAGTTAATATTAAAAAAAAAGAATAAATAAATTAGATCTTAATAAATGTACAAATATGACAGTAATGTGACAGTTTTATGACAATACACACTTATTAAATTTATTTTGTATTAATTCTATTTTTAGAATACAAATAACAAAATTATTAATAGGAGAATTTAATGACAAATAAAATGATTATGAGAGTAGGCGAATCCTTGGTTGCAGGGGGACCTCCTGGAACTGCTGCGGAGCCAGAAATTATTATTGGTGAATTAGATGGGCCTTTTGGAACAGCTTTCGCGAATTTATTAGGAACTCAAGAAAAAGGGCACTCTAAAGTTCTGGCGATAATGAATACGGATATTATGGTTAGACCCGCTACATTAATGGTGAGTAAAGTAACTGTTAATAAGGAAAGATATACGAATATTTTGATGGGTACTGTTCAAGCCGCAATAGCAAATGGTGTTTTAGATGCCGTAAGATCTGGAGATATTCCTAAGGATAAGGCTAATGAATTAGGAGTCATTGTATCAGTATGGCTTAATCCATCAGTAGCTAATGATGATAATCTGGATCATAAGATTTTATTTGATATTCACAGAAAAGCTACTTTTAATGCAATTAATAAAGCTATGAATAATGAACCGTCAATTGATTGGTTGTTGGAGAATCAAGAAAAAATAGTTCATAAATACTTTCAAATGGGCTTGGATGGTAAAATCTAGTTTAATTTTTTTGGTATTTGATTTTATTATAGAAACTATAACTCAACGCTATGAAAATGGTTGAAAGGATTAGAGATCCTTTTATTCCATACAATTGATAAGATAAACCAGACAGAAGGGTTCCGATAAACCTTCCTGCAGCATTAGACATGTAATAAAAACCAACATCAAGAGTAATATTTTCTTTATTGGACAAAGAAACAATTAAATATGAATGTACTGAAGAATTAAGTGCAAAGAAAAATCCAAAAAAAAATAATGAAATTAGCAGAATATATGGATACAGACTAAAGTTGCTTAAAATTATACTCAACAAACTTATTAACCCAGAACAAATTAATAGACTTAAAAACCAAGGTTTGGATTTTAAAAGAGATTCTTGTAATTTATTTGTACTAAAATTAATTATCTTTGGTGCAAAACTTTGAATAAATCCGTAAAATATTATCCAGATAGCTAAACTTCCCCCAACAATTAAGAAATTACTAAATTGACTTACATTCTTTGATTCAAGAAAGATATAAAAAAAAACAGGTAAACTAACTACAAACCATATATCACGTGCACCAAATAAAAAAAAACGTGAAATTGAAAGCAAATTAATATTGTGAACCGTGGAGAATAATTTGATATCTTTTTTTTTAAGCTTTTTATTATTAATGATAGGTTTTATTGTATAAATTATAACAATTACGAGAAAAAGAATACAAGCTATTATCATCAGCGATAATTTGTAATCAAAATAACCTATTAAAATTGCACCTAAAAAAAACCCAATCCCTTTAATTGTATTTTTTGAACCTGTTAAAATTGAAATCCAATTGAATAGCTTTTTATTTTCTCCTTCTTTAACAACAAGCTTCACAGCAGATTTAGCGCTCATTTTTGTTAAATCTTTTGACAGTCCTGATAAGCCATAAATTAACATCACAAAAAGAACTTGATTAATTTCTAAATAGAAATCATTTGCAAATGTCAATAGCCCTAAGGCTAGTATTTGAATAATGAATCCTAAATAGAGGGTGATTGTCAGCCCAAACCGTGCTGCTAACCAACCTGCGTAAAGGTTAGCTATCATTCCCATTAATTCATAAATAAGAAAGATATAAGCAAGTTTGATTGGAGTATATCCTAAAGAATGAAAATTAAATAAAACGATCATTCTCAGAGCTCCATCTGAGAGCATAAAAAGCCAATATGAGAATGTTGTCGAAAGATATGAAAATAAATTTTTATCGTTTGAATCAGAGATAAACATTTATATTGTTTTAATTATTAATTTTAGGATATCTAGCATTCTTAAAGCATATGCAAATTCATTATCATACCATCCAAAAACTTTTAGTAGGGTTTCATCAACCACCATAGTTGAAGGCAGATCAATTATAACTGAGTTTGGATTATTTATAAAATCTGAAGAAACAAGAGGCCGATCTTCAACTTGAAGTATTCCCTCAAGGCGTGATTCACTATATTTCCTGAAGAGAGAATTAACTTCATCTACCGTAGTTTTTTTTTCTAAGCTAAAGACACAATCTGATAATGATGAATTTAAGACAGGAACCCTGATAGCAATGCCATCTATTTTATTTTTTAGTTCTGGATAAATCAATGTTATGGCAGTAGCTGAACCTGTAGAAGTAGGTATTAAGTTGTGGATAGCTGATCTGGACCTCCTTAGATCTTTTCTTGCCACATCCGCAATTACTTGCGTATTAGTTATATCATGAATGGTTGTAACCATAGCACTTTTAATACCCAGTTCCTTTTTGATGATGTATATTATTGGAGCTATACTATTTGTTGTACAACTCGCAGCAGTGATTATATCGTATTTTGATGGATCATATAAACCTTCATTGATTCCATAAACAATATTTATAACAGACTTATCTTTTATTGGAGCAGAAACTAAAACCTTTTTAGCTCCATTCGTAAAATAAGGCTTTATTTTTTCCAGTGATTTGTTTGATCCTGTACAGTCAATAACTACATCGATATTATTTTCTTTAATAGGAAGGTCAGTGGGATCATTGTACGAGAAGAATGGTATAGTTTTATTCTCAATTTTTAATGAATTTCCTTCTACATTAATTTTTTTATTCCAACGTCCATGTATACTATCGAACTCTAATAAATGAGCATGAGTTTTAGCATCTCCCATAGAATCATTAATAAAAATTAGATCAACTAAATTATTGTGTTTTATAAGTTCTCTTAAAAGAAGTTTACCTATTCTTCCCAGACCATTTAAACAGATTTTTTTCATCATTAATATTTTACAGGTTGTGAATTATTCTTAACAATATTTTACAATAAAAGTTAGATAGATTATGAACACTAACATCAATGAAATGAAGACTGCGGCGCTTCCCAAATCTTTCGCCTTCTTTGATAAATCATGATGTTCAAGAGAAATTCTATCTATGACTGCTTCAATGCTTGAGTTTAACAGTTCAACAATTAAAAGCATCATAATACTTCCTATCATGAGTATTTTCTCTACAAATGTTGCAGGCAGAAATAGTGCAAGTGGAATTAATACGATACTAAGAAATAATTCTTGTCTAAAGGCGCTTTCTTCTTTAAAAGCAAAACTGAATCCAGAAAAGCTATTGCTAAATGCAAAAAAAACTTTTTTAATTCCCTTGCTTTTTTTATAAGGATTTTCACCGACGTTGTACTTAGATTTTGTTCTTTTTTTCATGCTAGGTTTTTTTGTATTATTAACAATAATTTTATTATGTAAATAAGTCAAAGTTACATAGAAACTATCATTCATAATATTCCCCAAAAGATACAGTTTTTGTAGTAAGTGAAAAATATAAGCTTTACAACTATTAATTGTATTATTATTACAAAAAAATTTTAGCTTGTTTAAGTGTTAAAAAAGCCCTTTGAAAGGGCTTTTTTTTGCACAATTAACTATTAAAAACTAAAATTTTAAATGTAATCTTGCTTGAACACTTGATAGTGACGCGGTATCAGCGTTTGTGTAGTTAGTTGGAGATGTAGTAGAAGCTGAACCAGCCATATCATCACCATCAAAATAGATACCTCTGGTAAATTCAACCATCAATCGAACATTGCTATTGAAATAATGATTTACGCCAGCATGGATCGCATATCCATCGCCTTCACTTAATTCACTATCTTTCATATCAACTCTTTCATACATTACTTTCACTGCAGTACAACCAAAAGCAGCTTTACACTTTACACCGCCAATATTACCCTTTTTATTGTTTAGTTTAACGTTAGCATTTCCAGTGATGAAATAATGCCCAAAAACACTCCATCCCTCACCTTCATAGTCATCATAAGTTGTATAGCCATCAATTCTGTTTCCTGATGCTCTTTGGTATTCAGCTGCAACGTAAAGTGGACCCATTGAGTATGCTGCTTGTGGACCATAAAATGTGTATGAATCAATATTAGAAATTGTTCCATCTAAAAACTTTTCTCCACTCATATGTAATCCGTTAGCTCTAACACCTAATGAATGAGTGTTGGACTCTGCTTTATCCATGTAAGCATAATGAAATCCTAACATTGCTTGATGCTTTTTTCCAAGATTAGTTATGTAATGAACAGCTGTTGTCGAACCCCACTCTTCAGAGGTGGATGCAGCATCTTCCATTTCTTGTCTAAAAGCTCCTTCAGCACCAACAAAAAAAGTTGTTTTTAGATGTAGTGGAAATTTTTTGCCAAAAGCACCCGCAGTATCATACCCTATACCAGTTCTATGTCCCCAGTTCATTGCTTCATTATGCATTGGTCGTTCCATGAAAAGTAAACTATTTGAGCTTGTATTCTCCCACATTCCAGCTGCAGCTTTTTGGTTTCCTACTGAGATCTTACCAACACCTTTAAGTTTTTTGCTAATGATTGCATCTTTAACGTCAACACCCTTTGGTCCGGATGATGAACCACCAACATTATCAGCAACTGTTTCTGCAAAGTCTGGTTGAAAAGCAATACCCCAGCCATCTCCGACATTAGCCTTGATACTAAATCTTAACCTTCTGAACTCGGAACCAAAAGAGTCTTGACCTTGTAAAGCTCCAAATCTATTCGAAGTAATCAAACCCATGTCATACATCGCTCTTCCTTTAATTTGGAAACTATATTTTCCATCAGTACTTTTGATGCTTAGGCCTTTGCCTTTTTTAAAATAAGCCTTACTTTTGTCTGAGCCCATTTCTTGTTTAATTTTTAGTAGTTCATTTTGGAGTGCATCAATCTGCGCATCATACTCTCCAGCTGCTTTTGCATCAGTGCTCAGAGCCATAACTGATGCTATTGCCGTTGAAATAAAAAGTCTTTTCATTTTAAATCCCTTCTTAAAGTTAAATTTAATAAAAAAACTAATAATCAAATATTGCAGTTTAATGACATTAAGATATAAAATTTTGTTTTGTTGTTTTATTACAACAAACAAATGTGAATATTTAAATTAAAACTTTAATTATAAGATTTAAGAAACTCTATGGAAAATTTCGAACCTTTTCCTAATTCTGAGTCAATAAAAAACTTTGCTCTGTGTCTATTTAAAATATGTTTTACAATCGAGAGACCAAGACCAGTATTACCAAAATCCCTAGACCTTGTTTGATCCACTCTGAAAAAACGATTGGTAAGCATTGGGATATCTTCTGTTTTTATTCCTTGACCAAAATCTTGAAAAAAAACTGTCACCGAATCGCTATCTTCTTTTAATCTAATCTCAAGACCTCTTTTTGATTTTCCATACTTTAAACAATTATCCATAATATTTATGAAGACTTGCTTTAGTTCATTATAATCTCCTGGAATTTTAAGGGATTTTTTTTTACTAAAAAATTTAATCATTTCCTTATTTATTTTATGAGATGATAGAGAAACTTGAATAGCATCATTCGTTAGTTCATTTACTTCAACTACTGTCTCAGGGGGGGTATATTCTATCCTTTCAATTCTTGTTAATGAAAGTAAGTCGCTTACTAGTGAACTAATTCTTGATGCTTCTGTATTAAGAGTTTTTAAAAATTTTTCTCTAATAGTTTTGTCATTTTTCCCGACCCCCAGAAGAGTTTCACAATAACCAACAATTGCTGCCACAGGTGTTTTTAATTCATGACTAACATTTGCAACAAACTCTGTCTGAAGATCTTGAATTTTTTTTTCAGAGGTTGCATCATAAAGTCTTATAAAATTTAAACTTGTATCTCCTAAAAAACTCGAACCAGACACCCAAACATTGTAAACAGTTTCAACGGGATACATTAATCTTAAAATTGCTTTTTGAGATTTTTTTGTTTTCACAGATTCTTCAATGATTTCTCCTAAACCAGGGATTCTCAGAATGGAATTAATATTTTTTGTTCGCGCATCTTTTCCGACTAAATCAATTGCCTTAGCATTAAGCTCTACTATTTGATTAATTTCATCGACTATAAAAAGTGGATCGGGAAAAGATTTAAAAAATTTATCATAGAAAAGTATCTGTAGTCTTTTTAAATTAAGCTTTTCTTGGTAATTTTTTACATGCGTATTAATATTATAGATTAACGGCTCAAACTGATGAAAGAAGAAATAATCTTTAGCAGATAACTGATCTTTAGACATTTTTTTTATGTCACGGTTTATTCTTTTAAAATCAATAAGAAATTTAATAACAATAATGACGGATATTAAAAGAATGAAAAAAATTACATAAATAATCTCTTTATGAATATACATGAAAATGTTTAAATATTATTCTAAATCTATGACTAGTAAACTATAAAAATGCAACTAAAACAACAAAGCCTTATTGATTTTTCAAAAAATAAAGAAAGTAAGAAAATAAATAAGATTACACCAATGATGTCACAGTACCTTGAAGTAAAGGATAGGCATAAAGAATATCTTTTGTTTTATAGAATGGGAGACTTTTATGAGTTATTTTTTGATGATGCAATAGTTGCTGCAAAAAATTTAGGAATTGCTCTAACCAAAAGAGGAAAACTTAATGAAATTGATATTCCAATGTGTGGAGTTCCATACCATTCTGTTCAAAACTATCTTTCACGATTAATTAAACTTGGTTTTAAAATAGCAATAGCTGAACAGTTAGATAGTTTGCCTGATGAAAAGGTTAATTCAAAGAAAACTCCAAAAATATTTAGAAGAGATGTTGTTAGGATTATTACGCCTGGAACGATTCTTGAAGAATCATTGTTAGACGAAAAAAAATATAATTTTCTCACAAGTATTTTCTTAGATAAAGGCAAAGGTTCTATTGCTTGGATTGATATGACTACAGGTTTATTTAATTTGAAAAAATTAGACGAAGAGTTTGTAGAAAGAGATTTAAATGAACTGATTTATAAGATTGATCCTGGAGAAATTATTACCACAGAGAATATTTTTAATGACCCTTTATTTAAAGAATATTTTATGGTTTGGGAAAATAAAGTAACCATTGTTCCATATACTTATTTTGATGAAAAAAATAATAATGAAAAAATAAAACATTTTTTTAATTCATCAAATTTACAATCGTTAGGCGAAATAGATTCTTCAGGGATTAGTGCTTCTGGAGCTTTAATTGAGTATCTGAATTTAACTCAGAAAAATAATATCCCTAATATTTCAAATTTGAATATTATTTCGGATAATGAGTTTCTAGAAGTTGATAAAATATCATCTCAGAGTCTTGAGATTTTTTCAAAAATAAATGGAGAAAAAAGTGGAAGTTTGATTGATGTGATTGATTGTACGGTAACTGCGGCGGGTGCAAGAATGTTGAAAGAACATTTAAAAAGTCCATTAATGAATGAGAAAAAAATAAATAAAAGATTAGACTATGTAGAACAATTTATCAAAGAACTTGAAATCGTAAATAAGATTCAGTTAACTCTTCACGGTTTGCCAGATGTTGAAAGGGCCCTATCAAGAATCAGTGCTAAAACAAGGAACCCTAGAGATATGATTATTGTGTCTAACTTTATAAATAAAAGCATTGAAATTTATTCTCTGATTAAAAATGTAAATAATAAGACTCTAAATAAATTAATAATTTCATTAGAAATAATGAAAGAATTAAAATTTCTAGAAGAAAAAATTTATAAGACACTTAACTCTACCCCACCCATTTCTTTTATTGATGGGGGAGTAATTAAAGATCAGTTTTCTAACGACCTTGATAATTATAGGAATATTAAGAATATACATAAAAAAAAAATTGTTGATTTACAATCAACTTATTCAGAAGTTATTAATCTCAATAACTTAAAAATAAAATATAATAACTTCCATGGTTATTTTGTTGAGGTAAACAATAAGAACGCCTATAGATTAACTGAATGTAATGACGTTAATTTCTACTTAGTTCAGAATACATTGCACTCTTCGCGTTTTCAGACCGATGAACTAAAGAATACATCAATAGAAATTGACCAAGCAGAACTTAGAGCTATTGAACTTGAGAAAGAAATATATAATGACTTGTGTTCTGTCGTTTTAAAAAACTTTTCCATCTTAAGTAATGTTAGTGAGTCCATATCTTTTATCGATGTTATGAATAGTTACGCTTTTTTATCTGAAAAAAAAAACTATATTAGACCAACATTTTCTGAAAATAAAAAACTTGAAATAATTGAAGGTAGACATCCAGTTGTTGAAGAAAGTTTAATAAGATCAGGTGACCAATTTATACCAAATGATTGTCATCTTGATGCACAGTACCAAACTTGGTTAATGACTGGTCCAAATATGGCGGGAAAAAGTACCTTTCTGAGGCAGACTGCGATTATTTGTATTATGAGTCAGATTGGGTGTTTTGTTCCAGCTAGAAAGGTTAACTTAAAAATTTTTGATAAGGTTTATACAAGAGTGGGTGCGTCAGATGATTTATCAAAAGGGTTATCAACTTTTATGACAGAAATGGTTGAAACCGCGAGGATCTTAAACGGTGCAACTGAGAACTCTCTAGTCATCTTAGATGAACTAGGGAGGGGAACCTCTAATACTGATGGACTCTCTTTAGCATGGTCAATACTGGAGTTTATAATTACGAACAAAAAGTGTATAACTTTTTTTGCCACACATTATAAAGAACTTACAGAGATAAAAAACAATCTAACAAACATTTGTCTGAAAACGATGCAAACTAAAGAATCAGGGGGTGAAATTATTTTTTTGTATAAAGTAATTGAAGGAGTTTCCGAAAGTTCTTTTGGTCTTCATGTTGCTAAATTAGCTGGTATTAAACCGTCAATTATTCAAAGAGCAAAGAAAGTATTATCTCAGTTAGAAAAAAGTGAAGGATTACCAAAAATAGAAGATATTGGAGGAAATATAAACAATGATGAAGAGATAGAAAATTATAATAAACTTTTAAATTTGATAAATAAAATTGAACCAGATGATATTTCACCTAAAGAGGCACTACAAATGCTGTATAATCTAAAGAATAAAATATCTGATCGAATTTAAGGTAATTATTTGATAATAGATAGTTTAGCAAAAGACTTAAAGATTGACAGGGACTCTTTTCTCAAAAAAAAGAGTATTATTAAATTAGAGTTTTTTGAATTAAATAATGGTTTAAGAACGTGTCAAAAATTAACAAAGATCACAGACCAATTAATTAAATCAATATATAGAAAAATTTTATCTACTGATAAAATCTCTAATAGTGACTTAATAGTTTGCGCAATAGGTGGCTACGGTAGAGAGCATTTAGCCCCATTTTCAGACTTAGACTTGTTATTTGTTCCTTTTTCTAGAGAAAAAAAAGTTAATACAGCTATAAAGAAAGTTTTACATATTTTATGGGACCAAGGTTTTAAAGTAGGACACGCTGTTAGAGATTTGGATGAAATCATCGAAACAGCAAAGAAAGATTTTGTGATACAAACATCATTGCTCGATTGTAGGAGTATTTGTGGAAGCAATGAAAATTATAAAAAAGTTGAACAAACCATTGATTTTTTATTTGAAAATGAGGACAGAAATTTTTTTCTTAAGAATAAAATAAAAGAAAGAGAGGAGAGATTAGAAAAGAAAGATAGCAACTCTTATTTATTGGAACCAAATATCAAGGAATGCATGGGAGGTCTTCGAGACTTAAACCATCTGTTTTGGTTTTTTAAGAGATTTTACAAAAGTTCTAATTTAGATTTTCTAAATAAGATTAAAGTCATCTCTAACCTTGAAATGAAAAAACTAAAAAAATCTTTAGATTTTATAATAACTATTAGGTGCTATCTGCATTATTTAAGTGAGAGACCCAATGAAAGACTTACATTTGATCTTCAAAAGTCAATTGCAGAAAGTCTTAAATATAAAGAACGCGAATCAAATCTTAGTGTAGAAAGAATGATGAAACACTATTACTTGCAAATCAAGAATGTAAAGAACCTCGTTCAGAGCATACCTCAAGAAAAAGATTTCCATAAAACAGAAATATTTGAAAATAAAGAATTGCTAACATCAGGAGTCATTATTGAAAATAAAAAAATCTTGGTAAACAATGAAATAGAATTTAAAAGAATTCCAGAAAATTTTATCAATATATTTTTAGATATAACTAAATTTAAATATAAGTTGCATCAAAATTCATTTAGATTTTTATGCGAAGAAGTAACAAATCTAAAAAAAGATTTTCGTTTAAATTCATCAGTCAATAAAAGCTTTTTAGAATTACTTAAATCAGATACTAATGATGAAGTCATAAATAATCTTAACGATTGTGGACTTTTAGTAAAAGTTATTCCGGAGTTTTCTAAAATTAATTTTCAATCTCAATTTGATCGGTATCATCTTTATACAGTTGATGAACATACTTTAAGAGCTTTTAATTTATTTAAGAAAATTGATTCAGAAAAAAAACAGCCATTAGAATTTAATTTACCTAAATTAATTGTCAGAGAAATCAAGAATAAAACGCCCTTATATTTTTCAATTTTATTACATGACATCGGAAAAGGGTATGGAGGGAATCATCAAGTAGTAGGAGGTGATTTCGCGAGGAAAATCCTTAAATATTTTGAGATAAGCTCAAAAGATGTAGAAGAGATTATTTGGCTTATAGAAAACCATCTTATATTTAGTGATTTTGCATTACATAAAGACATAGAAGATAATTCTGTAATTAGAAATTTTATAAAAAAAATTTCCTCTTTAGATAGGCTTAGGTATCTCTACATCTTGACCATTGTAGATATGGCCTCAGTTAACCAAGCTACTTGGAATGAATGGAAGGCGATGCTCTTAGATAGGTTATATAAAAAAAGTAAGATTGAAATAAACAAACCCATCTTAATGAAGTTAGATATTTTTCAAAAGGCATCAAATAAAAAGATACCATTAATACAAAAGAAGGTTTTTTCCTTACTCAATTTTAATGAGGAACAATATGATCAATTTTGTATAATTACAGAACCTGAGTTTTGGTTGTTACAACCAATAAAAACTATAGCAAAACAAGTTGATTTTTTTTTTCAAGGAAAAAACTTAATCAAGCCATTTGACTGTAAAATTGAATTTAGTCGAATAAGTGAAGTTTTAGATGTGACAATTGCTACCACCGATAAGAAAAATTTATTATTACGAATAATAGAAAACTTTATATCCAATGAAATGGAGATACTAGAAGCAAGGGTCTTTACTTTCAAGAATGGACTAATTTTAGATACATTTAAATTATCTGTTAATCAAGGCATTAAACTCAGTGATCAAGACCTTATAAAAAAAAAGAATGAGATAATTGTAGATTTAAGAAAATCTTTAACTCTTGATCAGCAGAATTCTATTGGTAATTATTTGATTAAAAAGTCTAAAAAAGTTTTGAAAGAAGAAAATTCCATTTCCATAGACAATTTTTCTTCTGACACATATTCAATCATAAAAGTTTATACAAATAATAGAACCTACTTACTCTATGATATTTTAAAAGTCTTATTAAGTTATAATCTAGTTATTTATACTGCTAAGATTTCTACTTACGAAGATTTTGTAGAAGATACTTTCCATGTTCTTAAAGTTTCTGGTTATAAAATAAATAAATTAACTGAGATGAAAAGAATAGAAAAGGATATAAAGTTAAAGGCTTTAGAAAGGGTTTAGATTGTTTCTTAGAATTGTTTCAATAATTGGCTCTCTTACATTTTTTAGCAGAGTTTTAGGATATATGAGAGACTTTCTTATGGCCTTAGTGCTGGGTGCAGGTTATGTTTCAGATTCTTTTTTTGTGGCTTTTAAACTTCCTAATCTTTTTAGAAGGTTATTTGCTGAAGGAGCAATGAATTCTGCATTTATTCCCATTATTTCTGGAATTAAAGAAAGAAATGGAAAAGAAGTTGCGGCAGATTTCCTCTCAGAAATGTTCTCCATTATTTTTTCTTTTCTTTTATTCTTTGTGATAATTTTTGAGATTTTCATGCCTTTAATTATCTATATTGTTGCACCAGGTTTTGAAGAGAACTCTACAAAACTTTCATTAACTATTGAATTGTCAAGGCTTACGTTTCCATTTTTGTTATTTATTTGTTTATCTTCACTAATTGGAGGATACTTGAATACAATGAGTAAATTTGCTGCCATGGCTTTTACTCCAGTAATCCTTAATTTGTCAATGCTTGTTGTTCTCTTTTTGTCTTTAAGTAATTCTGACAACCAAGAAACAATTTCAAGATTCTTAGCTTCTTCAATCTCCATAGCCGGTGTGATACAACTAATTTGGTTAATGTATCACCTGAAACGAAATAAAATTAATCTAAAGTTTAACCTCTTTACTTTAAAGAAAGTTTTCTCAATTAGCATTGAAGCAAAAAAACTTTTTTCATTATTTTTGCCTGCCGCACTAGGTAATGGAGTTTATCAAATAAATCTATTAATTGATATGATATTAGCCTCAACTCTACCAGATGGATCTATCAGTTATTTATATTTTGCAGATAGAATCAATCAATTACCCCTAGGTGTCTTGGGTATTGCATTAAGTACGGCATTACTTCCCATATTATCTAAACAAATTAAAAAGAAACAAAACATTGCAGCGATTGAAACGATCAGTCACTGTTTGCAGATTGCAATTGTTTTTTCTATACCCGCTTCAGCCGGTCTAATATTCCTTTCTGAGCCAATAGTTAATGTTCTGTTTGTTAGAGGCGAGTTTACTTTAGATGATGCATTACTTACAAGTCACGCTTTAATTGCCTTTTGCATAGGGCTGCCAGCATTTATTTTTGTAAAAATCTTTGCGACATCTTTTTTTGCCAGAGAAGATACACAAACACCAGTCTATATAGCAATTTTGGCAATGGTGGTTAATCTAGTTTTAAACTTAATTTTAATTCAAAAATACTTTCATGTTGGCTTAGCTTTAGCCACATCGATTTCCTCATGGATTAACTGTATGGTACTTTATTTCTTCATGCGAAAAAGGAAATTTTTTTCTATTAAGAAAGATATAATTATAACTTTATTAAAAAGCATTCTCTCTTCAATATTAATGATAGTTTCTATCAAATTTATCTTACTAGAAAATTTAACTCATATTATTGAAATTGAAAACCTTAATGAGAGTTTTATTATTTTATCGATGGCTATACTATTTGGCTCTTTTATATATATAATTCTAATATACCTTCTTGGTATTGGGAATTTTTTGAAATTTAGTAAAGGAGATTAAAATCACAAAAAGCGAAATAGTTTTTTCAGGTGTGCAACCTACAGGTAATCTTCATTTAGGAAACTATCTTGGTGCAATAAAAAATTGGGTGGAGTTGCAAAAGAAATTCTCATGTATATTTTGTATTGTTGATTTACATGCTCTTACAGTTCCAAGTAACTGTAAAGAGATAAAGAAAAATACTCTTGAAGTTACTGCTGCTTACCTAGCATCTGGGATCAATCCAGATAATCAAATAATTTTCAGCCAATCTTCTGTATACGGACATTCTGATTTGGCTTGGATTTTAAGTTGCCATACTCCAATCGGTTGGTTAAATAGAATGACTCAATTTAAAGATAAAGCTGGTAAGAATAAAGAAAAAGCTCCTTTGGGGCTATACTCCTATCCAGTGTTGATGGCAGCTGATATTTTACTTTATAAAGCAACGCATGTACCGGTTGGCGACGACCAAAAGCAACATTTGGAGTTATCGAGAGATATTTCACAGAGTTTTAATAGATATTATGAAAATGAATTTTTTCCTTTACCAGAACCAATAATACTTGAATCTGGAGCAAGGGTGATGAGCTTAAAAGATGGAGAAAATAAAATGAGTAAATCTGATCCATCAGATAATTCTAGAATTAATCTACAAGATTCATCTGATCTTATTTATAAAAAAATCCAGAAGTCAAAAACAGATTCCGACCCTTTTCCAACTAGTGTTGTCAACCTCAATGATAGACCTGAAATAAGTAATCTAGTTGGAATTTACTCAACTATTTCTAAAATCCCTATAGAAAAAGTAATTGATATGTATTTAGAGAAAAGTTTTTCGGTTTTTAAAAAAGACCTATATGAAATTGTAAATAATGAAATTTCAGTAGTATCAGATAAAATGAATAGATTATTAGATGATGAGACATACTTGTCAAAAATACTTAGAAATGGAGCAGAGAAAGCATCTGTTATTACCGAAAGAAATCTAAAAGAAATTAGAGAAATAATAGGTTTTTTTAAATGATACACTATTTGCCAATCGCAGAATTAGAAGTTAATATTTTTATAATTCTTTCTTCAGGTTTTGTTGTAGGTTTCATGTCTGGGTTATTCGGAGTTGGGGGTGGTTTTTTAATGACTCCTATATTAATTTTCCTTGGAATACCACCCGCAACAGCTGTTGCAACTGAGGCAAATCAAATTTTAGGATCATCATCATCTGGAGCTGTTGCCCATGGTAGTAAAGGAAATATAGACTATGAAATAGGACTTTTTTTATTGATTGGTGGTATCTTTGGGTCAACTTTAGGCGTTATATTTTTTAAATTTATGAGAGATGCCGGAAACTTAGACTTGATCATTAGTATTTTATATATTCTTTTTCTTGCAACCATAGGAACCTTGATGTTCGCTGAGAGCGCTTTATCAATGTATAGAAAAGAAGTTAGCACAACAAGAATTAGATCAAAAAGGAATATATTCCATAAACTCCCTTTAAGATTTAGGTTTAGAAAATCAAAGATATATATTTCAATTTTATTGCCTATTTCTATAGGATGTTTTGTTGGAATTTTATCAGCTTTAATGGGAGTTGGTGGTGGATTTGTAATGGTTCCAGCAATGATATATCTTTTAGGTATGAATACAGTTTCTGCTGTTGGAACCTCATTATTTCAGATAGTATTTGTGACCATGAATGTTACAATCCTTCAAGCAACATTTAACCAGGCAGTAGATTTAGTATTAGCAGTTTATTTATTAATTGGTGGAGTAATAGGGGCTCAATTTGGATCAAGATATACTTCAAGGCTGAAGGGTGAACAACTCAGAGTTTTATTGGCAATAATTGTTATGATTGTTTGTTTTAAAATGTCTTTTGATTTAGTAAGTGAACCAGTAATTAACTCAAGAATTATTATTCAAGAAATTAATTGACCTATGTTTTTTATTCTTATTTTAATATTTTTACCTTTAAGCTTAAATTCACAACCATTAAGTTTTGACCTTTCAAGTTATGAGGTAACCTTAAAGAATAATAAAAAGAATAATCTTACTATTTTTGGATACAATAAAACTAAGGATTTGTTGGTTTTAAAAATTGTAGGACCTAATCAAAAAGTTATTCTACAAAAAAAAACTAAATTCTTGAATATGTGGACTTGGAAAAAAAGTGGTGAATTTTCTTATCCATCATTATTTCATTATTATACAAATTTTAAGTCAGATGATATCGATTTTAGAGTAAAAAAAGACCTAGTTGATAATATAAAATTAGTTGGAAAAGATGATGACAATCTAAAAAAGGACTTAATTGAAAAAAAAATGACATTGGGTCTTTTCTATGTAAAAAATAATTCTTTTAAATCAATAGAAAAAAATAATCAGGATTTTTTTAAAATCCCTATCAAATTACCTTACAATTCATTAGCTGGTAAATATGAAATCTCTATGGAAGTATTTAAGGAAAAAAAACTAGTCAGTAAAAAGTCAAAGTTCTTTTTTGTCGAGAAACCAGGGCTAAACTCTTTTATTTATAAGTTTGCACATAATTTTTCTTTTTTATATGGACTTGTATCTGTTATAGTCGCAATTGCACTTGGTGTTGGTGCGGGTTTTATTTTTAGGAAGTAGAATTATGAACAAAGAGCTGAATTTTCTTGTAATAATAGACGAAACTAAAGAAATGCATAATGCCATACGTTATGCTTCGTTGAGATCGTTGAGGGTTGGTGGGTCAGTTGTGATCCTGTATACTTTTGATAATATCGATTTTGGTCATTGGCAGGCAGTGGAAAATATTGCTGAAAAAGAATCAAGAGATGAAGCAGAAGAAAGAATAAAAGAATATGAATCAACTATTTTAACTTTAAGTCAAAGAAAACCAAAAAAATTTATAATGAAAGGAGATAGAATAGATTGTATAATTAAATTCCTTGAGTCTAATAAATTTATTTCTAATCTAATTTTGGCTGCTTCTTCAGGGCCTGTCGGCCCGGGACCTTTAATTTCTGGTTTTACTGGAAAATTTAGAACAAAACTAAAAGTACCTTTAACAATTATTCCTTCTGATTTAAGTGAAGAAGAAATTGACAATTTATTTTAAAACCCTAATTTAATAGTATGTTTATTCAAACTGAAAACACCCCAAACCCGTCTACGTTAAAGTTCATACCTGAAAAAAATATTCTTAAAAAAGGAAATTTTGAATTTAAATCAAAATCAGAGGCAAAAATTTCTCCACTTGCGATGAAGCTTTTTGAGAATGAGGATGTAAAGAACGTTTTTTTTGGAATTGATTTTATAACTATAACAAAATCAGAGGCAATTGATTGGGAAATAATTAAACCAGACATTCTTTCTAAAATAATGAACTTCTTTTCCTCAGGACTTCCGGTTATTAATGAAGGAGATATCTCTGAGGATAATGACTCATCAGAGAAAGAAGTATATAATAAAAAAGATTTAAAGATAGTTGAACATATAAAAGAACTACTTGAAGAAAAAATTAGACCAGCCGTTGCTCAAGATGGAGGCGATATTAGGTTTGTTAAATTTGAAGATTATATCGTATTTCTTGAATTAAGAGGATCTTGTGCAGGTTGCCCAAGTTCCACGCTTACTTTAAAATCAGGCATAGAAAATATGCTCAAATACTATATTCCAGAAATAAAGTCTGTTGAAGCAGTAAATTAAACTTTAAATGTTTGGGACAACAAAAAAAAATAGTTATGTAATACTAACAATTATTCTTTTTGTTTTGATGAACTATGCAGTAGTTATCACCAAAAATATTTTCTTTGAGAAAGAAAAGTATAACCCAATTAATTACGATATTTTAGAATCAAATAATAAATCTATAAATGAAAAACAAGGATCAGAATTTATAAGTTCAGCAGAAGAAATGTTTAAAATATTTGAAGAACAGAATTTCTCTAGAGATAGTTTTTTAAATAATACGTATGACAGTCTTATTGTTTTTTCATCACTACCAGAAGATTTCATGACTGTAGAACCAGTTAGTGCAAGAAAAGAATTATTTGTTAAAACAATTCTACCTATTATTTTTTTTGAAAATGAGAAAGTTTTGGAAGAAAGAAATAAAATATTGGAATGGTGGACTGCTACCGAAGGAGAATTGATTAAAAGAGATTATTGGCCAGATTGGTTAGAGAACATAAGTACGAAATACTCATATGAGGGTGAAAATATTGGTGATTTATTAATGAGTGTTGACATAATACCAATTTCTCTTGCAGTTTCTCAAGCGGCTATTGAAAGTGGTTGGGGAACCTCAAGGTATGCGAGAGAAGGAAACGCAGTTTTTGGTCAATATACTTATAAAAAAGATTTAGGAATTCTACCAAAAGAGAGGCCTGAAGAAGAAAATTTTTTAATTAGAAAGTTTCAAACAATATCTGATTCAACAGCCTCGTATATTAAAAACCTTAACACCCATAATGCTTATAAGGGGTTTAGAGAGAATAGAAAAAAAATAAGAATGAATGGAGAAAAAATTTCAGGTATGTCATTGGTTAAATATCTTGTTAATTATTCAGAAAGAAAAGAAGATTATATAAAAGATATAGAACAAATGATTCAAGATAATGATTTTCAAGATTTTGATAATATCTATACTTTAAATTTAATTAATTAAAATTCGTCCGTACCATAAGAGCTTTTCGTCTCTTTGAGAGGTGCAATTAATCCTATTAATTCCTTTTTTGGGTCCTTCATTAAATTTAATTTCTATTCTTGAAGGTGAAATTTTTGTTAAAGTTAATGAAAGACCGCCGGAGTAACAATTAATATTCTTTATATTTTCGTTAGTGGAGAAACCTAAACGAAAATTATTTTTTTCAAATCTGGTATTTTTCGGTGTTATGTCAAAGACTTTTAAAGGCTGAGAATTAGCTATCATTTTGAAACGCTCTATATCACCAAACTCTTCATTAAATGAGAACCGTGGAAGACGGAAAATATTTTCATTTTTAAAAATATGACTTGATTGTTGACCAAAGGCTAGTTTGAAACCAAGATCCTTAACTATATTTTCATTTTGTATATTACTTGTCCCATATGGGTATGAAAAAATTAAAGAGTTTAAGCCAAGATTTTTTTTCATTGCTTCTTCAGCTTCTTTTATTTTTAATACTATTTTGTCTTTTGATAAGTTATTCAAATTGGAATGGTCTGATACATGATTATGAATACTTCCCCCATAGTTTTTGATTTCTCTCAACATATCCCAACTCATGAAATTTGAGTTCGGGTCGTCACTTACATAATCTGTTGAAATAAAAATACTGAATGGAAATTCAAATTCTAAAAGTATGGGTAAAGCAATATTATAAAAGCTTCTGTAACCGTCATCAATTGTAATAAAAACTGATTTTTCTGGAAGTGAGGAAGTACCATTGAAAAAATCTATAAGCCTACTAACGGGAAGGACATTAAAATTATTTTCTTTTAAGTAAGATAGATGTTTTCTGAAAACCTCTTCGCTTATGTTGGTGCTTGGATGGTTTGATTCTTCAAACCTATGATACATGAAAACTGTACCATAATCAGTTGCATAAATTATTCTGAGTGGTAAGAGGAGATAAAATAAAAATAATAAAAACTTCATATTTGGTGAGCTACAATGTAAGAGGATCCTTAATATCGTTATCACCCAGAAGTGGATATTTTTTTGAATGAAATAGTTGATAATGCCACCATTCATTTCGAAAAAAGTCCCACCCAGAAGCGGTCATTAAACCGAGTAATATAGATCTATTTCTAAATGCTTCTGCTGAAATGGATTTTGATCCATGAAATGATAATTTAGAAAATTCATCAAATTCAGTTCCCATATCAAGCTCAATATTATTTTTATCTATTAACGTTAAATCGATTGCTACTCCTCTAGAGTGAGGAGAGCCTTTCTCGGGAGAAGCAAGAAAGTCTTCACTAGGTAGAAAATCCCATAACTTTTGTTGAGACTCTTTAGGCCTAAACCCATCAAAAATTTTTAGTTTGTACCCAATTTTCATTGCGATATCTATAGTGAGAGTTAAATGTTCATATGCCACAGGATGAAGGAAGCATTCACTTCTATTATATACTTTTTTATTAGTAAAATTATCATTCGTTGCGTACTTTATATCAAGTACTATGTCTAATTCTTTTTCACAAACTTTGACTAATTTTTTTTTCATTATATTTTAGTTTTATTGTAAGTAAATGAATGGTCTGTAACATGTTATCATTATCAATTTTTTCTTCAAGTAAGTCTGTTTCTCTGGCTATTTCAAAAGAAAAAAAAATAATAAAGTTTATAAAGAAAAATGATAATCAAAAAAATAAATCTAACACTTTACTTATTTTAATACAAAATATTTTGAAAGAATATGAGTTGGGTTTATTTAAAAATATAATTTTTTCTAGAGGACCCGGTGGATTTACTTCGATTC